>Ga0214921_10001625_pt1 | contig 37779 bp, 34 predicted proteins | sample LL1505_MetaG_FD_177992 | JGI IMG/M metagenome (GOLD analysis project Ga0214921, IMG submission 177992) | Freshwater microbial communities from Lake Lanier, Atlanta, Georgia, United States - LL-1505 | ecosystem: Environmental > Aquatic > Freshwater > Lake | place: USA: Georgia | collected...
TACTGTCACGCTTTTCAATTTGATACTGTCACGCTTTTCAATTTGATACTGTCACGCTTTTCAATTTGATACTGTCACGCTTTTCAATTTGATACTGTCACGCTTTTCAATTTGATACTGTCACGCTCACGTCTTTCTCAATAAATTCCTCTGCATACCGTATAAACTGTAATGGCTTTTCAATAAATTCATTCCTATTATTTTCAATCAATGTCGTCTTAAAGAGACTATTATAATTAATCATTTCTTTTCTATCTTTAACAATCTGACAAAGAAGGAGTGGGTCGTAGCTCTTTAAAAGTTCGTATACTGTTTTTACAGTTATGTATTTGTTTGGGACACTTGTAATGGTTCGTTTACTAAAGTATATACCCCTCAGATGATAAAATATCTTTTTGTATTCACTTGTTAGAGATAGATATAAGTCTTTGTACTTATCCTGTTGCTGTCCTGTCTTAATGTCCCAGAGTAGTTTGAATAAAATCAAAATTTCAGATGTCAATACTTTGAATAAACAATCAATCAGACCTTTTACCAAATAAATGTTCTTATCACTGGCTGTGAAGTACATTTCCTTACTAAATGTATTCAAGTATACATCCAACTTATTCTTTTGATACAATGAAATATAAAAAATATTAGTGAGTGGCTGATAGTGGTTGTCTGTGGTTTCATTGTAAACCTTGTAACTATTAGTATGTAATTTAATGTGTTTGTCCGTTTCTGTGCTCACAAGAATACCTTCGTGTCTGATTTTAGTAATGCTGTCTGAATTTTCCTCAATTCTGTTATACTCATCTAGACAAGCGTAAGTGGAGTAAAATTTAGGATACACTAGTAAGTCGCATAAGGTAGTAGAAATATAAAATGTTTCCCAAGGATAAAGATTGCCATCATAATCGTATCTGTAAGTAGGAAGATTATCGGCCTTGTCTCTTGTCATAATAAGCATAAGTTTCTTATAATCACTACCAAAAACATCAGAATAGTCTATCAAATGTACGTTTTCGTGGTGAATAAGCACATAAAGATATACTTTGTTTTTATCGTGCATCTTACAAAACTCATCCCACTTATGATCAATACACTCTTTAGCTAACTCGAGGTGTGACTTGGTGCTCTTCCATACTGAGTTCTTAGCATTCACGCACTTCCTTGTTGATAGAAACCATTCATCCTTATAATTAAACATTGTCAATGTGGTTCCCTCAAAGCATTCCGTGATAATTCGTTTCTCCTTACGAATTTCCGAGTCCGCAATGACTAAATAATCGTTATACAATATCTTCGGTTGTGTGTAAGCAACAATTTCTAATGTATTCTTATTTATGATAATACTTCTACATTCTTTTTCTTCTTCAGATAGCTCGGAATTTTGTAGTGTAAAAGGACTGAACAAAATTGCTAAATCACTATCACCATCTTCCTTGAACTGAATAGATGTAGTCTTGAGGTTCTCCTTGAGTGCATCATAATTTGTAGAGTTAGATATAATATTTATAATATTCATATTGTAATTATACAATAACAAAGGTTTAAGCCTTTATACAAATTATTTTTTATAACCTATAAATATGATATTAAACTATCTAGACCAATTATTAGATAATTTACTAAATGATGCTTATACATATTTAACTAATACAAAATTAGTAATAAATAAAAACCAAGATATCAGCATAATTATTGAAAACATTAAAAAGGAGGTCAACATCGAAGAAACCATAAAAAAGATGCTATATGACAATAAAATTTCAGTATCTAATCCTAATTTTTTACATAAGCTGTATGTTATTTATTATAGGTATTTGTACATTTACTTATTTATTTTTATAGGTATTAATTTCTATGCAAAAAAAGATCAGGAATTCATAAATCTGCTCGTTTTCACACACAACAACTATTTGGAAACTTACTTTAACCCAAAAGTTAATAGTGGCATCCTTCAGATTAAGAAAATGTGCATACAGCTTGAGTTTATGAGTTCTGTTAAAAAAGACCAACTGAAAAACCTGCCTGAAAAAGAGTTTTATAATTCTCTAAAATTTTTTGAGACACAGAGCGATAAAATGAAAGAAATAATCAAAATGAAAAGTGCGAGCAGCAGACACAATCTTGTTAAACTTCTTATGATAACAGAACTGTACTTAAATGGTGAAAAATGGGTTCTAACAGAAATTTTTGAGAAAGAAATTTTATCAGCAGACTATAAGTACATAGATGTCTATATTGGTGACTATAACCAAGTGGATGTGTCGCACTTAAGAGAACACTTCCTAAAACAAGATTTTAAAGACCTACCACAAGAATTTATACAGTTTTTAAGAGAGATTAACACGAAAGAAATCCCGATGAATTTCCTAGAAAAGCTAGACTTTCTTGTTAATAATGGTTTCATTTTTCTTGTGACAGACGAGTTTTATAGGTATCACTTACCCGCAGAGAATAAAACTCTTGAGGATATAGATGATATGCAACAAAAAGATAATCTTAAAATAAAAGGAATAATTAAAAAAGTTACTGCTTCAAAAGATAAATCACTCGCAGAGAAGAACCAATTGTGGTATTCTCAAAAAAAAGAAGAAAATGCTATTACGTATAACCTTTTTGATGAAATACGGCTACTTAAAAAAGTTCTTGATGATTACAATAGGATAAAATCTAATGTGCAAAATAAACCATTATACGAAGAGTTGTTGAACATTCAACTCAACAACTTTATGGACTTTCAGTCAAATAATCAACAGATAATTATAAAAAATCCTACTCAAAGTTTCAGGGCCTGTTACTTTGAAAATAAAAAAAACAGAATTACCCTACGAAATCTGAGAAATAATGAAGAAATATACTTACACGGTTTTGTATTTACAAACAGAATTCAAAGAGCAGAACGAATGAAAGGTAAAGATTTTACTCAAATCGATAAGAGCCAGATTGAAGAAGCAATTGATAGAATATTTTCTCAGAAACCATTCAATGCCTATTATCTTTTCAAAGAAAATCAAGACATCGCTAATCTGATAGATAAAATATACGAAAATATTCAATCCAAGATTTTTGAACACTTCAAGAAATACTATGATATTCTCGAAAAAAAATATAAAGTTCAGATAGATAAACAGCTCTTCTTTGAAACTCGATTTGAAACACCTCCGGATTTTACAGAGTATCAGATTGACTTGACAGAGTTGAAATCATTACCAATCATTTCTTTGCCTAAGAAAATAAGAAAGAGTATAAAAATAAATAGAAGAGAAGAAAAAATGGATGAAACAGCAATCATAGAAGAAAAACACATTCGTTGTAATCATTTTTTAGTCCTTGAAATGCTTTTGGCTAACAAAGAAGAATTTACTCAAAATCTCTTTGAATTCAGTAAAAAATACTGTATTGTTAATGCAGATGAAATCTTAGTCTGTAAGAGTTGTGGAACTCAGTTAGACATATATAAGTATGTGTCGGAGGGTTCAGTCGACTTGTATACAGGTGAATACATTATCACAAATGTGATTGATAGTTCATCACTCTTTGAAAAACAAGAATACCAAGTATACTACAAAATAATGAAACAATTAGATAAGTTTATTGATGACAAGATAAGTAAAATTATGAATATGTTCTACCTTACAGGTGCAGAACTAAGTAATACCCGCAAAAGAGAGCAGCTGCTTAAAGATATAATTGATATGCTTCTGCTTCATAACACTTACCTATTTAATTATATATTAGTCTCAAACAAATTTAGGGGTGAACAAAAAGTATCCATCTATGAAAGAGAGAAATTCAATATTGAAGAAAATTTGACATTTCTTTTTGCTTTTAAACTCGATAGTAATATTTTGCTTAAATCGAGCGATGATACGGATAAGTACAAGGTTATTAAATACCATAATATCCTTATTTATATTATCTTAATTCTTATTTTAGACTTGACAGAAAGTAATATTATATCCTTGGTAAATAATCATAAACTTTGTAATATTAATTTATATGATAAGAATATTTCCTACTTTAAGAAACTACAAGTTATTCATAATTCAATTGGTGAGATGAGTTCAATGAGTGATTTCCCAGTTTTTTGTTACCTGGTAACAGTCTTTGCCTGTATGTTCAATGAATACGGACTTTATCAAGAGCAAAAGGAAAATAAGGTTTTAGCCATTAAAATGATTATAACAAGTGTTATTGACTTATTGAATACAATTCTGCTTATCAATGCGCAGCCAATGCAGGGAAAATCGTATTTATATCAGATTATATCCAGTAGGTTTTTTCACAAAGCATACACTATCTACAACAGCGAGCTTTTACTAAAAAGAATAACCAATATTCAGTTAGGCATCAAAGACAATCTATATAAAACATCCAAGGTTAATACACAAGTTCAAGTTCATAAAATTGGAGATATCGTAGAATACAATTATCAATACTTGAGAAAACTAAATACTTTTCAATCTGGTATCAAACACATATCTAATCATTTGAAAGAGAGGCAAAAACTTTCAAAATTTGAAGATCTTAAAAACCTTCTTGAAAATAGAAAAGAAATAAAAGCTGTTCAAGATGTCAGACTTGAACAGATTAAATTAAAAACAGACGTTGATGTAAAATTACAAGATTGCTCTGTGGAAAAACTTATTGTAACTTTAGAAAAATTTAGCAAGTCAAGAGATTGGGAGACGACAAAAGGTGTTTTACACTTTGACAATCTGGGTTTAAAACGCAGTAAACCAATCAAATTTAATTGGAATGAATTGAAATCAATTCCCTTCGAGTCGTTCTTTAAACAAAGTGTGCTTTATTATCAAGACTCCGCAAATAAAGATATTAAAATCTATTTCAATTCAAAGTATTATCACTTACTCGGTTACAAAGATACTCAAGGTAATTACGGCTCTTACAAAGGAAGCACAATTTACCTTATAAAAGAAATGAATATTCAAGATAAGATACTCAATTTTGGTATAACATCTGAAAGGTTCAATATAAGAAACCAAGTAGTTGATTACATTCGTGGACTAAATCCTATTGGTTCTCGTCAAGATATAGAAAATCATTTGTATGGTTTAACAAAGTCTCCAAGCATATCGGGACAAGTAGTTAGAGAAGGGATAGAATTCTCATTGAGGCAACTTTTTATTGAACGACAAAATAACTTAAAATCAATCATAAACCAAACTAAATTGTGTTTGTATAAACTTTCTCGATTTTTTAATACAAATGTGTTCAAACGTGAAGTACCAAATAAAATACTTACATTAGAAGATGAATACGACCCTACAATCCCTATACAGACATTGCTTAAAGAAACTATTAGAGTAGCAGAAAATAAGTTTGATATCAAATGTGAGAAAATATTCAAGAACAGTGAATTTATTGAGATTGGGAAGGTAAAGCTGACCCAAATTGATAGTGATGACAAGTTTATTTTTGATAAAGAAATTTTACTTGAAGATGAAACTTCCAAGCAAATGATAGAATATTGGAATAATGAACTTATTACTTTTTTAAAACAGAATTTTAATAGCAATGATAATTTACGTTTATTTGTGTTTAATTTTATTATGAACCTGATTAGCGTATTATTTGAAAGTTACTATCTACAAAACGATAACTTTTTTGATAAACAACTAGTAGCAGAAAACTACAGAACAAATTTTGATACTAAACTAGATGATGAATATCAAAATATTGATGAAGATACTGATGGTGAACCTGACAGTAATGTTGATAATGACCTTGCGGAAATGATTAAAGACATTGACCAAGAGGAGGGTAATTTTGACATTGATGAAGATTAAGTCCACCAAGTATATTTTATTTTTGTTAGATTGTCTTCTAGTGTGTACCAGTAATTATAATTATTAGATAAGAATGGCGTACCATTAATTGTAATAATTTTCTTGTCAATGAGGGGTAAATCAATTATATTTTTATATTCAATATCCAACTTGTAGAGTTTTACCAGTTCAGGTTTGGGTATAATAACTTTATTATTTTGAGTTATTCGCAAGTAATTGCTATCATTTTCACATAATATTGCATTACAGGGTAGTGTAATTTCACCAAAACTTCCCCAACCCATTATCAAACCATCCTTGACATACATTTTCCCTTTTATTTCTATTTCAGTTCTTATTCTGATGCCTTCAACGTCCGTATATATGTTACCACTAAACACCTTACAAGATATGGGGATTATGCTTTTTTTCTGTGTTAAGATACGATATATACCATAAGCAAAAATATTTGGTAAATTTATATTTTTCAACATTTCTTGTGCAGACAGATTATTTAAAAAGGGAGTGAAATTGGTAATACTATAATCATTCCAAAAATTACTTTCAACTGTAATATTCAAGAAGCTAAAGAGATTCAATAGTTGATTGTCAAATGTGGTTTTATCAAAAGATATATATATAGATATAATAATATCATCTATCAAACTTTGGATTTGCTCAATCCCTTTGCCTTCTCCACTTGCCAAATAGTTGCTTATTAAAATGACCTTATTCTTTAAAATAGGATTAATCACACTGGTTACAATTATGTGATACCACGGATTATTATTAAAAGCTCTGTATGGTAGCGGTATCCTAGTATTAAATCCTTTCTGGCTAAGGAGCTGAATTCTTTTTTTAATTTCATTGAATTGTATTGGGACTGGAATGTTCATTATAATTCTATAAATGAGAACCCAAAAATCTACCTTTCGGGAAATATCTCGTTTCGGAAAATAGCTGATAACTAATTCTTTATTCCAAAATTTCAGGTCATCTTCATTGGCTTCTAAAAGAAACTCGTTTTCTTTTATGGGTTCGAGCACATTTTGTGCTGTAAATATTTCATCATAGTTGTTATCTAATAAAATAGTTTTTAGTAGTGCAATGTCTGCTTCATTAATGTAAAACTTATTTACTTTTGTTAGGAAAGTTATAAATTGTTGAAATCTTAAACTTATTAAATCAGCAAAAAGATAACTTCTGAAACCATCAATAAAATAGGAGTCGAGTTGTATCTTGCTAAAAATCGGAATAACCTTATTGTAATTGGTTACGATTACAGTATAGCTGTCTTCTTGGATAATAGTTGCAAAATCGCAAACTAGTTTTGGGAACCAATCAGTTTCTTGATAATATAATTGTAGGTTTTCATAAGATAAAATAATCTTATAGGTTTTACTCAGGTTTTTTTCCCAACCTACTGTTTTACCAATAACTTGTGTTGTGTAGTCAATAGTGGTTCCTATAAAATTAGCTGATATTATTCTAATATTCTCTTGCTTGGTTTGGTCGTAAATAAGCACATTTCCTTTAGAAGAGGATGTGCTACTTATATCACATAGAACATCTACTTTTAAAATATTTTGTTCTTCTTCTTGTTTAAAGAAGTTATATAATTCACTCAATTTAACATACCTATCCGAATTAAAAGTTATTGAATTATATAGTGTATAAAACTGATTCAGTAACACAGAGCTTGGCGACTCTGTATATGCTTTATAGATTTCGAAAAGCTCTTTTACTGTTTTCAAGTCTTTAATTTTCAAAGATTTTAAGTCCGCATTGAGAATATTATCAATTATAGCTTGTTCATTCATATATAAATTTATAGTATTATACGTTTCAATTTACGTAAATTTTAATTTAATTATTATAATTATAATGTCTGAAGCCATTACACTAGGTAACAATGATGAAAAGGATTATAAAAAAATGAAGAAGTATGATAAACTTCCATATAGGATAGACTTTATTCAGAAATTACTATATAACAATCAACTTCAACCTCTTATAGACATTGACATTGAACAATCTGCAGGGAAAACTGACATTCGCAATGTTCTCGAAAAGAAGATATACGATTTTAACTATATTATGAATTCCATTGGTGCAAAACTAACATACGTAAAAAGTGGAAGCACTGGACACACTTTTAAGGGATTTACTCTATCACAAACGGGTGAAATAGATAATAGTTTTGCCGTCAAAGTTGTAGCTTATCCTAAAAAAGAAAAATATGGAAATATGAATGACATTAAAAGACCTGAAAATGCGGAACTTTTAATGCTAAGAGTTTTATCTTATTTTGTAATTAATAATCAGACACCTCACATTATTTTACCAATTGCTACTTTCAACACAAATATAAGACCATTTATCTCTCTAAAACACAGTATTATCAATAATAAAAGGTATGATGAGTTTATTGAGAAGTTTGCCAAGAGTGAATTTTATGATAACGTATCAATCTTGATATCGGAATGGGCAAATGGAGGTGATTTCCTCGACTATTTGCGGAAGAATTATAAAATATTGAAACTAATTTACTGGAAAACGCTCTTGTTTCAAATATTAAGTGTGCTTGCAGTTATCCAGAATAAATATCCAGATTTTAGACATAACGATATGAAAGCAAATAATATACTTGTTCATCGGATTGAGTGTCATAAAAATAACAAATTTAAATATAAAATAAATGGTCAAAAATACATCGTACCAAACATTGGTGTTCAGTTAAAGTTGTGGGACTTTGATTTTGCGTGTATACCCTCTATAGTGTGTAATTCAAAGGTTAGTGCCAAGTGGACTGATAAAATAAATATAAGACCAAAGAAAAATCAATACTACGATATTCATTATTTTTTTAATACACTTACCAAGAAAGGTTTTTGTCCAGAACTTTTGACTGATGATACGATACCAGTTGAATTACGAGACTTTATATTAAGGGTGATCCCAGATAAATTTACTATTGGTGATGATGTAACTGATAGGGGTCGTTTACTAGTAGACGTAGAATATACAACGCCCGACAAACTCTTAAAAGAAGATCCGTTTTTTGAAGTTTTTCGATTAAATGTATAGATGTTGTATGGATGGATTCATCTCTTTCTTATTAGGAATAATCTTTTTATTCTGAGCAAACATTTTCATACCATTTTCTAAATCTTCTTTTGTGATCACAGTCTTCTGTTCTATTGGTAAACAAAACACACGTTGTGAATGACACATTTTTATATTAAAAAACAGTGTTTCCATATCGCCACCATAGTTGGTAAAAAGTTTGATATTTTCTTTAAAGAACTGTAGTGGTAATGCACTTTCGATTGGTTCTTGATAAGACCATAACTGATCTTTGATTAACTTTACTAGAATTTGCCTCAGTTCTGAAGGAGAATACCCGTCTATAGTATACTTAAAATTAAATCTTCTTTGCAACCCAGGATTTACAGAAAAAAAACACTTTTCGAGAGCATCCTCGTATCCTGCTATAATGCACATAAAATTATTCTTGTTTTCTGTTAAGTTCTGATTGAGTGTATCAATACACTCTTTCGAAAACGAATCTCTTCCTTCTTCATTGCCAAGTGAGTAGGCCTCATCTATTAGTAATACTCCACCGTAAGCATCATCAATGACATTTTGCGTTTTGATTGCGGTCTGACCAAGATATTTTCCAACGAGGTCTGAACGTTTTGCAATAATAAAGATACCCGTTTCAAGAATACCCATTCTCGAGTATATCCTACCAATGATTTTAGCTAATTCTGTTTTACCCACACCAGGAGGGCCCTGAATAACACAGTGTAGCATATCTATGTTTCCTTTGTGCATATTCTGTAGAAAGTACAGTATCTGAACGAGGATATTTTGTTTAACTTTTTCCATCCCTATGAGTGATTGTAAATCTCGTAAAGGATTTGCCATATACGAAAGAGTTCTTAAATCAATATTGTAAGTTTTCTTAGCTTTTGGGTCATAACTCTCACCAAGTTCAATGAGGTCATTGATGGATTTTATTTCACGGGTAATTATTTCTACTGGTAATTGCTGCTGTCTTTTCATTCTCTTAGGTGGTTTTATAATATCATTATCAGAGTCTTGACTTTCATTATCTCTTTTTCTTCCCATAATGTAATATTATACATAAATCTATAAGCTAAAATTTGAAAAAAAGTAAAAAAAATTGAAAATTAAAAACTAAATATTTTTACGTATATATATCCACTTTTACCTCATACAGAAGAAATTACGAGCACACAATAACGAAGAACTGATTAACGAAAAAACTTTCAACTATGCTATGCTACGGTTGTAATAAACCAGGACATAAAATTAAAGATTGTCCAGCACACGCTATTAAAAAAGATGAAAGAAGATTAAATGCTGGCGAATGGGCTGAGTATTTATGTTCAAAGATATTATGTCCTAATTGTAAAGACTCGCCACTTGTTCCAGTTCAAGACAAGTGTGCGTCTCTGGACTTGGAATGTTCCAAAAAGGGATGTCCTATTGAAGTCAAATCAAGGTGCTTATCTAATAGCTTATTACCAGAATACATAAAAATCCACGGTGGCAGCTACGAAACGTTCAGACATAGAATTATGAATGAAAAATTAGTGATTATTGTAATACTATATCGTGTAGACGAAAAGAAAGACAAGAGAATATTACGTGGTGTTTACTACATTAATAATGAAACACTACAAAAAGGTGTAATTGGTAGCGAGAACTTTATTATTAAAAATGGTATCACAGGTGCTACAAATGTAATGTGCTTTGATAGAATCAGAAAACACTATGTTGAAATTAAAAACAGACTTGCAGTTATTCGCAATGAGAAGAAATCTTTTATTGTCATACCTTGCCTTTCTCAACAAGCTCAAAAAATATAAATATTGGCTTATAGTTTTCTTTCTTTTATTTTTAATGGAATGGAATAAAATACCAAACTTTAATGACTATACATTATTCTTGCAAGAGCAAGGACATACAAACTTTAATCCTCTACAGATTAAAAAAGATAGTTACGAAGAACCTATTAGAAAAGTGAGCAAATCCGCACAAAAAATAATTGACCAAAACATCAAAAAAAGAGATGAATTGATATACAAAGAAGATGATGATTGTTTCAATAATTCTAAGAAATTCTTAAGTAAGAACTGGAACCTTAATACCTTAAAATCACTTTTACAGAGCTTTAAACTAGATGAGTTTAAATACAAATTAATGTACGATATTCTTGAAGACCTTATCGACAAAAATAAAATCACAGACAAACTTTATCATATCTTTTATTTTTTAAAATTGAATGATAATAAATTTGCAAGAAAAGAAGTTCTCGCTAAAGCGGAGACTTTGCTAAGAAAAAGTTCTGACATTATAAAGATCCAAATGACAGTGCTATCTCCTTTCTTGTATCCCTTAAATTTCTTTAATTTTGAAAAACAGACACTTGATCCGTGGCAGAAGGAAGTATTTGAGATGATTGATAAAAAAGAAAATATCCTAATTGTTGCAAGAACATCAGCCGGAAAGACTGTGTGTTCTACGTATGCTGTTGTATCATCAAAAAGAACACTTTTTGTTGTGCCATCGGATGAATTAGCCAGACAAGTAGCTGGGGTGCTGAGAAACTTACTAGGCGGACACGTAGCATTATTAACCAATAAAGATAATTTCTTTGAAAATAATCACTACAAAGTGCTTGTAGGAACTCCTCTCAAGGTAGAAGAATACATTATTGAAAATTCATTTACTTTTGATTATCTAATTTGTGATGAAATACATCAAATCAGAGATATAGAGCACGAAGGAAATGCATATGAAAGGATTATTATGATGTTAGCAGAAAACACCCAACTATTGATGATGTCTGCAACGATATCAAATCCAGATGTATTGATTTCGTGGATTGAAGAATTGAAAGGTCAGGGTGTTAAGCTAGTAAAACACAATAAAAGGTTTATTACTCAACAAAGACACTTATGGAATGGAACACAATTATTGTGTTTACATCCTTTTTCAACAATCACGACAAAGGACCTTGAAAATCAAACCATTGATGAGAATTTAATAATGACAGGGTTAGATTTATATGATGCATATGAAAAAGCACAGCTGGTGTTTTCAAGCAGTGTTATTGATTTACTAAATCCATCTAATTTTTTCAAGAAGGTCATTCTAACACAAGATGATATAAAAGAATATGAAGAACATTTTAAGACTACACTTTTCAACCTTGTCCATACTAACAGAACAGAAACAGAAAATTTTCTCAAAATGTTTGTAGTATTAGTTGATAAGCGTGAACCTAATTTTTTTGGTTTGATAAAAGAACTTTATGCAAAAAATATGACACCGGCTATTATATTCAAACAAACATCAGCCAAAGCGACCGAGTGTGCCCAAGACATTATTAAAGAGTTAGAAATTAAAGAAAAAGAATTATACCCAAACTATCAGAGTGATTTATTGCTCCTTCAAGAGTATTACGATAAATATCGTGAAGATATTAAAAAGATAGATAACGTCAATGTTGACAAAATTAGTGATAGCAAAAATACTAAAAACAAGTTTGATATGCAGAGTTATAAGTACAATACAGAGAAACGACTCCTAGATAAAAATTTGAACGCAATGAAAGATAAGTTTAGTACCTTGTATGCCAGTAGACTACATAAAAACCCAGAGCGTAAAGAAGAATATGAAAAAGAACTGAATAAGATACTCAGAATGGATAGTTTTACGGGCATTGATATTTACAGACCTCATCCTGAATTAACTTTTACTACTACTATTACATCTGATAAGATGAGAAAACTCAAAAATAGATTAAGAGAAAATCTTGAGCAAAATTTAGGTTATGAACACATTTTCCTAAGGGGTATTGAGCGTGGAATAGTTTCATATAATTGTAATATGCAAACTCCTTTTCAAAGAGAAGTTCAATCTCTCATCAATCAAAAGGAAATCAGCTTTATTATAGCTGATGATAGTCTAGCTTATGGTGTAAATATGCCAATAAAATCGGTTGTTATTATGGGTAACGGAGATGACTGGGACACTGTTAAAGCTACACAAATGATTGGTCGGTCTGGAAGACGTGGTATAGATAGAGAAGGTCATACTATATTTTATAACTGTAATTGGGGTGATATTATCAAAGCAAAAAAGCTTGATATGACGGGCTGTAACCAATCTAGTTATTTTGATTTATTACCGTATCATTTTACTGAGAATAAAAGCTTACTAAATAGACTACTACAAAAACATACATTTACAGAATGGAAAGATGAAATGCTAGTAAATCCTGAAAGCAGGCTCGATGAATATAAAATGATGGTTTCGACTATCCGAAAAGAGAAACAGAAGCTGATATGGAAACTGCGATTCTTAGGCGAAAACGCATACAAACTTATCACAAAATTTGACGGAGTAGATACAAATATTAGTTATGAAGACTTATTTATTATTATTTACGAGCAAATTTTTCCTAAAAATGAAGAAATATACAGAAGTATTAGAGAACAACGTATACTTGATACTGAACACGTTACTTATTTAAGATTAATTGGAAATATTCTTATTATTTTGAATGGTGATGCAAAAAATCTTCAAGTTAAGAAAGTCACGAATACACTCTTTAATGTTATCAAAACACTTATTATCAAGTCACAGTTCTAACAAATAGAATTATATTCTTGAAATGAGAACTAAATAAAATAATCCTATAGCATTAAAGAACGAACACTCAAATCCTATCGTTTTAAGTTTTCATAGCTCTCACCCAGATTCATACTATTACATATCTTTATAACTTCCTGTTGGCGATTTTCAAAAAACAGTTTATTTCTTATATAATTTTCTTTACTAAAAATCTGGGAGAAATTAGAATCCTGGATTTGTCTATTTTTTAAGACATCACTTTTTTTTAGTTCAGGTAAATTATCAACCTTATCAAATTTAAGTTGGTCTTGGTTTACAGTTACATTATTACGCTGGTTTTTCATTTGAGAATATTTCATCATAACATCTGGATTGTACTTTCTCTTATTTAAGAGTGGATTTTCATTCATAATATTATTTGACAGAAAAAAATTTCATTCGTTTATGACACTGTGAAAGTTTTTTATCATCTACTTCTACTTTATGTTTCAAAAAGTTTATTGTTTCTTCAACATTGAATTGTTTTTTATCTATGTGTTCTATTTGTATTACTTTTGGCGATAGATAATAGTTAAGTATCTTTGTAACTAATGCATTGTTTTCAAGCTCGCCAAGTTCAAGTTCACCACAGGCAATCATTTTTAGTATCTTCTTAGGTCCTATACCTTTGACACCAGGAAAATAGTCACAACCTAATAAGATAGCAATGATTATAATGTCTCGTTGGTTGAGATTATTTTCTTTTAGTAAAAATTCTACATCAATCAATTGATAAGTATTGCTGGAACACCTAAAGTTCCTAATTATTCTGTCACCACCAAATATAATAATATCAGTATCTTCTGAAATGATATAATCTACAAGACCAGCTTTATACAAGTAAGCACATTGACTATCTGCTTCTTCTGGGCTCTCAATATACGTAACCCCCATTGTATCCAGTAATTGTTTTGTGGTTACTATATCTTGCACCGTAATGTGGCTACACTTCTGCACTAATTTGGCTTTTTCAACTTCTGATGTAAACTCATTGTTGTTTATTTTTTCTTGTGCTTTTTTCTTGATTTCTTTTCTCACTTTAATTGTTTTATCCTTGAGGTTAGGTGGCTTACCATCAAAAACAAAAACAGGTGAAATCTTTTTTGATAAAAGAAACATTAATCTACTATAAAGCGCATAGTAAAGGGTTACTATTTCACCCTTGGAATTGAGCACATCATCACCATTTTCTTTTCTTACTGCACACACAATCTGGTATAACCACAGGGTCCCATCTATCGCTACTCTTTTGTTTTGGAGCTCGTGAATTGTTATGCTTTTAATAGCATTTGGGCAGAGTAATTTTATTAATGTATTAAAATTTTTAACACCCATTAATAAAATAGAAAATAAGTATTTCTTAAATAGAAAACGGAAAATAATTACACTGTATTTCTTAATTGAAGTATAAAGAAAATGTTAAAATTTTATTTTTTTTAAGCATATGTAAATTCAACTTCAACTACCCATACTTGATAAACGTCACCAGTTTTATCAAAAATTATATAAATAGAATCTGATGTATACGAATTTGTTAAAGATATAGTTCTGGTTACTACACTACCAGTCGAATTTGCAGTTATACTTGTAGTACTATTAAGATTAGTTGTGCTACTAGAATTTGCCCGTATCTTTATATTTTTAGGCATATGTGCGCTATCATCTATTAGAGTAAATATAACTTGAGTTATAGTAACTGTCTTACTGAAATTAAAAGTGACTGTATAGAGGTCTTGAGTGGACGTAGTAGGATTCCATTTAGAACTAGAAGTTTTATTGCCATCTAACATATTTGATGGTGATCCATTGGTATTATAACTACTTGGGTCATACGTGCCAATTGTTATAGTTGGTGAACTTGAAATATTTTTTTTGTTTATATAAGATTGAATAGAACTTATTGACATCATTTATATTTAAATTATAAAAAAAAACTAAACAAGATACGCGGGTACTTCTTTATTGCACTTATCTCTGAATGAATATCTCTTCACATAGTTTCTTCCTTGAATCAAGTTTGTTATATTTTCAACAACCGTGGGATTAAAATGGTCAAAAGTGTAAAAATACCCAGGCGAAGTAATCATACCATAACCATAACAGCCATTAGTCCATATTTTTTTATTATTAGGATATCGTTGAAAGATTGTATCAACGACACAGTTGTTTCCATAAATTGTTCTAATGGTAACAAAGGCTCTACTCATCGAGTCAATACCAAGCATAATAGGTGCACAAACATCACGTGGTTTTATTTTATCTATGTAATCCGTACAACCCATAAATTCATCTTTAAATTCCAAAAAAGGATAATTTACACATTTTTCCAGACCACCTAATAACTCTATTATTTGTGGATAAAAGTTCTTTGTGATGAATTCCGATTTGATCCGTTTTCTTGTCGCAGCTGGTAGTAGTTCTAAGAATTCACCAAGAGTGTGACACGGAAGATAATCAACAATAACATTTGCGAAATCGTTCATAGTATATTTTATATTTTCTAAAACGTTGTTTATTCAATTTTTATCTTTCTTAAGATATAATGGATCCAATAGATAAATATAGAGAAATGCCTTTTTTGTTTCTTTCTGAAAATCCGGATAGGGTAAGACATAAAAATCAGTTTGAAGAACTATACAGAGGATTTGATAACAATGCCTCTCCACTTGGAAAAATATTCTTTAGTGAAGAAAATATTAATTTGATACAGAAAAAAATAATACTCGAAGTTTTTAAGAAAACACAGAATAAAATAAACTATCAAGAGCCCGAAAGACTATTAATAGTGATGAGATACATATTTACTACAGAAGCAAAACATTTACAGACAAACATAAAAGAACAAATTAGAGAATTAGATAATCTAGTCGTGGATACTGTTCTACCAGATATAATCACGAATGTTGAACAGTACTTGGCGTACTTAAAAGTAGTTAATGGTGAAAGAGTATTACTTGACAGACCAGAACACATTACTAATCGTCAATCTATGCAAAGCTATGAATTTCAATATTAATTTTCCTCTATGGGTGTGAATACATATACAACACCCATTGTTGCAACTTTACTAGAGACTCTTCTAGCTATCTCACTATCATTCCACTGTGCAGAAGTAACAGGTGGATTGTTTGTAATTGTTCTACCATCACCAAGGAATTTGTTGACATTTTCAGGGTCGTATACTAGGTATTCACTGACTGTGAATGGTGAGTTAGGTTGGAGAAGAGGACGAATGAGAGCTTCACAACCTGTAATGTGGTCTATGTCTCTACCATTGCTGTCTTGTACACGTGTGGTCTTAAGGCAGACTACTGAACGAAGTTCGTATTCAGTAGAACCAACAGTCATATTTTCTTCCGTGGCAACAATGGTTTGGTTGATTCTAAAGTTTTGTCCATTGACAGATGGTAGTTTTTCAAAGTGGAATGCACCAATCTTGTTAATTTCAATAGCATAGTTAAGACGATGCACGTAAATAATTAGAATACCTCTAGCATCAATGACTTTGGTCATCTTAGGCACGTAGTAACCATTGCTAGTGTCAAAGTATACTTCATAATCATTAAGAACATCGCTTAGTGATACATTTTGATTATTTTCAACAGTGTTCAATCTCATATTTACCATAGGTAGCTGATCTAGTTCTCCGTTGTACAACTCTGGTGTTACATAAGTGCTGGTAGAAGCAAAATTAGCAGATAGAGCAACCTGTGGTAGTATTGGCAGGGTTTGAACAATTACTGGCTTACAAGAGAATGTGTAAAGTAGTCTTCGCACGATACTACCGGGCTCATCTGTTGAACGGAGAAGATCGGGAGCTTCATACTTGTAAAAATTGCAAGTTTGTAGTTCTTGCATAAATGGAAGAACAGCGAGTTCATCATAATATCTACCGGTACGAAGAGCGAGAATGTTTTTCCAGAGACCAACTTGGATCAAAGCACGTTGCTTGAGATCAGCCCAGAGACTTCTATTATCACAGACAAATTCATTCTTATCAGTGCAAATATTGTAAAAGAGTTCATAATCAGGGCGGGTTTCAATAGGTTCGTTAAGAACTCTTGCCTTGACAATGTTACTAATACTTGACAGGATCATTGTATCATCGAGCACACGAATTTTAGGAATGAATAGTGCTGCAACTACGGGGTGGACAAATACTTCTGCTTTGTGTTTTTCAAAGCTAAAAGCACCTGATATAGCAGATAAACTACAGTCTTCATAGATGAGTGATTGCTTAATTGCAGAATCGTGAGTGAGTAGATTTGATTGGTGAAGTCTCATAATATCATCAACAATAGTCTTGTCATTTCCACTCATTTTGACTGCTGAATAATTTTCATAATTCATAAACCCAAGGCTGTCAGCGAGCTTGGTGTTTCTAGAAGGAGTCATACGGAAGTAAGAACTTCTTGTAGGATACTGGTTAAGACGATAAGTCATTTCCTTGAACAAAGCATCAGTAAAAGGTCGTGAGAATTTATGTTTAGCAGCTTGCTCTTGAACGTATTCAAAGACTTGGCTATCAGTTAAATTTGCTTGACCGACGTGGTTCATTATTTTCTGACCATACTTGCTAGCATACTTTCTAACAAGCTCTAGTTCCTTTCTAAATAGAGATTTTAGTGACTCGATTTCTGAATCCTTAAGACCATTATTTCTTAGACTTGAAAAGATGTGTTCAAAATCACGATGACCAAACTTGGGGCCTTTCTTACTATATTTTGTCCAAAGCTCTTCTAGTAATTTCTGTTGCGAATTATTTAATTTATCAGGTTTAGATACGTAATGGTTTCTATCAGACATATATATTTAATAGCGATATTTTTTTTTTGAAAACTAAATTTAAAATTCTATATTAATTTATCTATATTGTGTAGAATGGAAAGTTATCAATAATGAACTTTGAGTCGTAAACTATATCTATAATTCTCTTATCCCCTATAAATAAAAATGTGTTTTTGTACAAGTCAACACCTAGAATATAATTAAAATCTATAAACGGTATTTCTAGAACCGGCTTTCTTATAATTAATACATATTCCTCTTTTTCTAAAATCCTATACACAAAATCTTTTTCAGACTCGTCAGTATCTTTATAGTAAATTGTTGCATCTATATTTATATTAAAATTACCTACTATACCTAATATCCGAGGTGTTTGCTTTCTCTTTGAAATATCAAATGATAAAGGTAAAAAATAATTCTTGTATTCAACTGTATCATAGAACTTTGGTTTTATTTCTAGAACGTGTTCAATCTTATATTTTATTGCCAACTCGTATCCCAGTTTTGAATTTATATCATACACTATTCCACTGGCACTATGTATATAGTCTACCACATATTGTTTATTTATTCTTTTGTAATTACTAAAATTTACATCGGAAACTAAAATAACGTTTTCACATAACCATTTATTTTTGAATTTTAAAATTACTTCCTCAAGTGACAAGTAGTCATAAGGGTTATCAACAAAGACGAAAATACTATCTTTTATTCCTAATTCTTTTTTTCCAAAGACAATGTATTTATAGAATTGATGTCTCATTTGGTTTATTTCTGAAATACTAAGCGAGGAACTTACATCTGTTATTTCACCAACAGAGAGTTTATTACTTAGATTTTTAAACCCCAGTAGCTGTATTCTCTTGGTATCAATAACAAGTTCATAATTATTTTTAGTAGCATTTACATAGAGGTCAGAAAGGACTCTCATTGTTGCTTCAGTGGATAAATTTATGTTAACTTTATGATACTTCAGATTTGATAAATAGTCTTGTAATTTTACCCCCGCGTTAGCTACGAGGGTATTGAAATATTCTTGTTTTATTTGTACAACCTCGTAACGAGGTTTCTGTAGACTATTATTAACTATAAGTGAAGAAGAATAATAAATAAAATCAGGCTTGTAAATCTCATTTATCCAATTATCACAGAACCAGTTTTCAATAGATGGGTCAAAATAATAATTAAAAATGTCATAGTGTCTTTTACTTACAAAAGTCTGTGTTAAGAGTTCAGTATTATTACAATCTTTAGGACCCACAACACCGATAAAGTTTGATTGACTTAGTAAGTTTATAAAATCATTCTCCCAGCCTGTAGACAAGAATGTGACGTCATCACCTAATTGATAAAAGAAATCATTATCATTGTAGGCTATTTTGAATAACTCATTCCACTTCATAACAAGAGTTCTGGAAACATCAGATAGACACACAAAATTTAGATTTAATTGAGGAAAGAGTTCAGTTATTTTATCTTTATTTTCCTTATAGAAAGTGTCACAGCTATCGTAACCAATATAAAATCGGTATATATAATCTTTGGTCGACTTCTCAGTAAAACTGGTCAGAAGGTATTTCACTAAAAATAGATCTTGAGTGTCACGAAGGGGCTGGTTTTTACTTGTTGTGGGAACGAGGAACGCTATTTCAAACATAATCTATATTTTAGTATAAATGGATATATTTTATATCGAGTATTTGATTGTAAAAAAACGTCTCGTGTAATTTAATGGATTCAACTTTCAAGAAATATAGTATAAATGGTCCCATCAATATCGTCCGTCTTGAAGGAAATGGAAAAGTTCTGTATCTGATGTTTGATGTCCACGAAGAACCAAATTTTCAAACACGGTGTCGTGATTCAAAAAATCTAGACGTTGACCAATTCTTAGATTTGGTATTTTCCCAGTTAAAAAGCGAAGTAGATTTTTTCATCGAAGCAAACCCACAGGTTTTATATAATACATCACTCGAAACTGATACCTCAAACTTAAACTATATTAGTAACACTGAGAAATGGATTAGCCGCAATACAAAGAGTTATCCTTTAGTGAGGTTCCATCATATGGACTTTAGGGATTATTTTGAACATTTAGAATTTAAGAATATTGATTTAATTTCTTTTTGTGATGATTTCAAAAAAATAATGTCCAAATTAAAATCCAGTTTAACTACAGGAGATACACAAGATAAATCACAAAAACAAAAGATAATTAATAAAATATTATTAAAGTACAGTAATAAGAAAAATAATGAAACCATTATGAAATATATAAACGAGGTTTATCTACCGTATCTAGATAAGGGGTTGGGGTATGTAAATAAAAAAGTAGAAAAAATGAAACCAAAAATTGAGTTACTAGAGTATCCCAATGACAAATTCTACAAAGATGGGTATGGTATTGATTACAAAACACAGAAAAAAATAAATTATGAAATAGAAGTATTTGTTCATAAATTAATTACAAAATGGTTAGATACGTTTGTCATTCTGACCGACTTATATTTTATAAGACGATTTATTGACAAAGATTACATAAAAAAAGCTATACTTTATAGCGGAAATTATCATTGTATACACATTATACAGTTGCTAGTCAAATATTTTAACTTTAAGATAACTCACGCACATTACTCTAAAATCAGCGTAAATGAAATAAATAAAATAATATTAAATGACGACACAAACAAACCATTTACTTTAGCTTCTTATTTATTACCACCTACACTCTATCAATGTTCAAATCTTTTTAATTTTCCTGAATGGTTTGATTAGAACTATCCACGCTTACAACAAACTTAAAAATTTCATTAAGTATTTTCTTTTTTTCAGTGTGATAGTCTCTTATTAATTCTTGTGAAGTAGTGTAATTGTACCAATCTATTTCACCAACTTCTTTATTGTCTTCGTGTATTTCAGGTGGTTTATCATTTTTAAATACTGCAACATAGTATACGTGCTTATACAATACACCATTCGTTCCGTTAAATATCTCCTTGATAGGCAAAACGTTATGTAGTATCTCATAGTCGTCTTCAGTATATCCAGTTTCTTCTTGAAATTCTCTTACGGCACATTCTAAGTTTGTTTCGTGGAAAGAACGCCTACCTTTTGGGAAACCCCACTCACCGTGTTTCCACTTGGCTTGAATGTTATCGGTGAAAAATTTTAGCCCAAGAACATTGTATTTTTCATTTTCAGACTTTAAAATATTGAATTTTTCTTTAGATTTGATGTATTCTTCTTCATATACTTTCAAGTAAGCAGTTTCACCCCATACTTCTTTCCACATAATATCAAAATCCATATCTTTTACCTTATCAATCTCTTCCTCAGTCATATATTCAAAAAATTTGATTATTTTTTGATAATCAGTTATGTCGTATCTGCCTCTAATAAACTCTAAAAATCCCAGGCTATGTTTTCTCTTAATCATTAAAAAAAAACACTTATCGTTATATGATTCCAGGTGTGCTAAAATCTTATTATTTTGAGTATTGTATTTTAAAATATTAACTGGATTAGTTAAATCTCTAATTTTAGCAATTAAATCATCACTTTTGTCAACTTTAATACATAAAATCCCAATACTTGTAATGGGATCTTTACAGTTTTTGTTATTGTGACCAAATTTACCGCAATTTTTACAGTGTTGTTTAATACTAAAACTGTTCATAAACTAAAATATATAGAAACTCTTTTGTTTAAACCACTTCGAGTAAATTATTGATTTTATTAAATTCCTCTTCATTAGAAATATTTACAATATTGCCAATAATCTTAATAAAGGTATCTCCATTGTTAAAACGTTTGGCTAATACTTTAATTACAACATAGTCGCCTTTAGTGAGTTCTGTATTAGTAGGGGTGTGAATTAACTTATTTTCTGATAATTTAAATTGTTCGGGTAGACGATTTGCTTGTGTGATTATTTGAATTGGTCCCAATTCTGACGAAATTAAAGTTGGGTCTATTTTCCTTATCTTTGCTACAATGTAGGTATCTTCGTATGGATAACACACCACAGAACTAAATGTTACGGTGTAGATGCATCGACACATTAAGTCTTCTGGTTGAATTATTCCATCTTCATAATTAAATATATTGACAACTCTATGTAGGTAACCAAACTTGTGACATATCTTCTCGAGCTTTTTAAGTTTATTCTTGAGGTTATATAGGATGTCATTATTTAATTCGAAAGGTTCTAAAGTAACCTTTTTGGTTAGTTTAGTTTCAATAAAAGGTGAAATTAAGCTCTCCATATTACTTATATAATATATATTTTAGAACTCTATATATCAATTTTTTGGAGTTTACAGGAAATATTTTCTGCTGAAGTGGAAAACGGCTAATGTGAGAACGATTTTCAGAAGAAATGTAAGTGTGTCATTAAGACCCGGGGCTTTTTGCTTCACAAGGTCACTAAATGTTGAACTAAACAAAATTACCAGCAGAAAAAAGATGGTTATGTATTCATTCCTCTCTTTCGGAGTTACTTGAAGATTAAAAGATTGTTCAGCGGGTTTCTTATTTTCATCTGTGAGCATAACATTCAATCTGTCTATTTCGTGTGCATACAAGTTAACAAGCTGGTCATTAAGCTTTTCAGCTTTTTGTTTCATATTATTCTTACTTTCGTAATTTATACTTGGCATATCATTAAGTTCACTTATTGGTGTTGAATAATCGTCCATATAATTTTATATATAATTTATTCTTTTGGTTGAACGCTCTTAAGAAAAAAATAGGGGTTAAAAGATTGTTCATCATCAAAATTTTCTACTGCTATATCTTTCTTAGTTAATAAGAGGTCCAATTCCTCTTTTGTAAAATCAATTAATACTTTTTTGTTTCTGTCTAGAAAATTAAAAATGTATTTCTCATTATCATCTGTAATCTCAGTGTTCTCTTGTGATACTAAGAGCAAAAAATAATTACATACATTAATAATTTTCTTTTTGTAAGAGACTAATGACTTTTCACCAATGTGCCATCTATTATCCATTATTACATTTTGAAACTCACCGTTCACCAGATGTAGCCCAGTGTGTTCACGACGTGTAATTAATACCTTGATTAAATCTTCACAAGTAAAGTTGGTAAGAGTTTCATCTTCATATTTCAATAAAATAAGATTGCCTCTCACTTTTAAGCTTTCTGGGTGAAGTATTGAACCAACAATATTTAGCTCGTGAGAAGTATCTAGGTTTACATACATCATTTTGATTGTGTATTGAGGTGTGAAAAAAACTGTTTGAGTAGTTCCAACACCTTTTAGTTTATCCATTTCTAGAAAATAAACAATATCTTCAAGATAGTGGTCTTTTTTAAGTGATACAGTAGAAAAGATATCATCACGAGACATTACAAAACGCCCCAGGCGATCAATACTAGAAAAAATTTCTTGAGGGTCTATTTCGTTCGGGAAAACTTTTAGTGTTTTAATCATAAAGTTAAAAATTAAAATATTTCTAAGTATATATATGGAAATAGTTTTGTTAGTAATTATTCTAATTTTATTAGGAATTATGTTTTTGTCTAGGTCCAAGGGTTCTACTTGTTCGGCAAATACAACAAAAATGTATATTGATGAGCCTCCTAGAGTAGTTAATACAGAAAGTCAAGTTAATGGTCTCGTCGATAATATAAATAAAGAAATTGTTCTGGTGGACAGAAAAGTAAATAATGATGACCTGACAGCACCTGTAAACCGCTATCCCACTAATTATTACCCTCAACCACCTTTAGTCTATGTTACAAATTTTCCTACACGTGGTCTCCCAGATTCCTACAGCTACTTAGGAAATATGTATCGCGAGTTTGATAATAAAGTTATGAAACTATATGGAAGAAGAAGATACGATGATATTTGGGATTACTATGCTGTAATGAATAGCAGCGACCAGTTACATACCAAAATAAATATTGAAACAAAACATAACCAACAATTATTTGATGGCGATGAAGTCAACGTTTCTATGTTAGGTGATGGTAACTTTAAAGTATTCTTACATAAGAAAGATGAGTTTGGATACTCGCCTTATTTATTCTAATAGGAAATGGTAAGAGGTAACTAGACTTAAAATTTTTAATTTTAACAAGAAAGATGAGTTTGGAACACAAAAAACTCTTTTATAGTCACATTTTCTAGTGAAAAAAACTTAAAATTATAATACGACGCACTCTTAAAAAAAGTATAATATAATCATTATGGATATATTTGGGATAGATTATGGAACTTATACTAGTTCAATTTGCTGTTTCCACGATAAACCTATACCTATCAAATTATCAAATGGCGAATACTTATTACGAAGTTTTATTCATAATTCAAGGATAAGGTCACCCAAGAGAGACCTTGACCTAGAAAACAAGGATGCTATTAAAAACTCTGTAATTCTTCTCAAGCTACTAAGAGAAGCAACCAAGAAGGATAGAATATCAGCAGTTGTCACTATACCTGTTGCTTATAATTCTAGTCAAAGAGAAGCTACAAAGCTCGCGTGTGAATTGGCAGGTATTGACATAATACGACTTATTAGTGAACCCACAGCAATAGCTCTCAATCTTGATCTAGAAAATTGTATTATTGTCGACATTGGTGGTGGAACAACTGATATATCTCTTGTAGAATACGATAAAGAAACGCACTTTTACGAAGTGATAAAGAATGTAGGTGACTCACGTTTAGGTGGTGAAGATGTTAATAACCTTTTATATGACTATTTTCAAATTAAACAACCTTACGAAGAAGTGTATCAAAAGTTGGAATTAATTAAAAAAACTTTTAGCGGGAGCCCCATTATTTTTGATGAGTATCAAATTACCAAAGAAGAGTTTACCAATTGTTTAAAACCTTTTTACAAAAGAATAGCTGAGCTTTTATCTCAGATTATACAAAAAGACGTTCCTATTATCTTAGCTGGTGGTTCTAGTAACTTATTTGGATTGAAAGAATACTTATACTCATTGTTTCCCAACTATGTGATAAAACAAACTGAAAGTCCAGAATTTCTCGTAAGTAGTGGTGCTTGCTTATATGCTCACTCACTACAAAGGAACACAATAACTCTGATTGATATTTCATCTCTTTCAATCGGGATTAGTGATTATAATAATAATTTTGTGCCTATAATTCCAAAAGGTTCTGTTCTCCCAATATCAGTTAACAAAGTATTTACTTTAAGCGAAGATAATGATAGTGTTACTATTAAAATATATCAGGGCGAGCGCAAATTTGCAACAGACAATAAATTCATCAGTTCAATTGATATCAAATTTGATAAATTTCTTAGAAAGAATGAGCCTCGAATTGACGTTAAGTTTACACTTGATCATAATAATATATTACACGTTAATGTCAGTGAGAAACATACAGGCACAAATGTTACAATGAATGTGACCAAAGAAAAAATAGTATTGTCTCCTGAAGAGGTTCAAAAAATATTAGAAGAAACAGAATTATACAAACAAATGGATGAAGAAAAACAGAAAGAAGCTGTTTTACTAAATAAGATATACGATATGATTACACTTATTGAAATAAATGGTTTTGAGTGCTCTGAAATAAAAGAAAAGATTAAGAATGTAAGCTCACAAGAATTAAAAAATATGATCCAAGATTTAGCTGAGAAATATCCTTTTTCTCTCGTTTCTAATACTGTAATTCCTTCTAATAGCATCAATCAAAATGAAATAGAACTTGACCAAGAACAAAAAGAATTAATTTGGGATAGAATAGAACACATCAGGAGAATTTCTTCTGAAAATGAAGACACACTTCGATTTATTGAAGAACAGCTCCAAGAGGAAAATATTGACTTTTTCCAATTAAAGATGTTATTGGATAATATAAGTATGGACAAAAAAAATGAGTACGAAACACTTGTAAAAACTTTGCAAGATAATCTTGATATCTTTCAAATATCAGACGAAGATAAGAAAAGATTACTTGAATTTATTGATAGCCAAAAAGGTGATAACTATGAATATTTAATAAATGAACTAAATGACTTTTGTGGAAAAATCGACCAGGTCGAGTGATAAAGGTTCATATTTTGGTTTTTTTACAAACGTTTTTCTCAGAAAATTGTAGTGTTTGCTCTTTTCTAGTCCAACGAGTATTTCTTGACCACCAATTAATTGTTGTTTCAATAAATGAGTTGAATTAACAAAATTCTTTTTTATAAAATTTAATTCTTCTGTTGTGATGATTTCATTAAAAAATCTACTGTATTCTTTTAGTGATGAACTTTTACCACCATTTAATAATTTATCAATAATTGCATAGTTATATCGCAATTCATTCTTTTCAAGTGAGTTGTTTAATATCCAAGTATCGCCCCCTGTTTGTATTAAACTACTTTCTCCAAGTTTGAATTGCGGTGAAGCATAAATGTCCATTTGCTTTGTTTTTTCATTCTTATAAATCAAAAAGTTATGTTTTTTCTTAAAGATTGAACGAAGTGGTAATAAAGAGTCTATTTTCTTCTGATTAAGAATTTCTTCTAGATCTTCTTTAGAACCATTGAAAAGGCGATATTTTTTTCCATATTCTTGAATAAATGGATTAATAATCATTTTATTTATACTGTCTATAAGACTATTCATAATTGTGACTAGAAAATTTATTGAACTTGGTATTTCTCAATGACATTCTTATACTTATTTATAATCTCTTTAACTTCACCATTTGAAGATTTAATCTTATAAGTAGTTGGCTGTTTAAGCTTAATCTTTTCTCCTTGATAAGAATATTCCTTACCCTTTGAACCCCTAGTAGTTTCTTTAATAGTAAATACAACCTTACCCTTGACAGACTTGCCCTGTTGTTTCTTTTGATTTACCAGAAGGGTAAGAGCTTTAGAAGCAGCCTGTTTTGGTGTGTTTCCAGTAATTCTAGAACAGAATTTTTCATCTTCTAACTTAATCTTGAATGTTCTCTTCTTATCTACAACACCACCCTTTTGCTTCTTGGCTCCACCTTGTTGGGGAACTTGGTCAGCAGCAGGTTCAACTACCTCCTTTACAGGTTCAACTACCTCCTTTACAGGTTCGACTACCGGTTTGGGAACCTCTGGGGTTGTGGGAACTTCTGGAACTGTAGTTTCACCTCCTTTTTGTGACTTCTTACTTTGTTTCTTTACCATATATTATTTTTATAAATAATAAATCTTTAAGCCTTTTAGTAAATAAAATAAAATTGAAACTATTTAAATAAAACAAGATTTTTTCTAGTATTATGGATGAAAAAGAATGGGAATTATTTGATAATTTTAATGATTCCGAGGATGATGATGAAAAAAATGACGATGAAATAGATGAACTAGGTAGTGAGGAAATCCTAGAAATAACAGATGAAGAAAATCCAGTTTGTTTCTCGTGCAAGTCTAAAGATATTAGATACGACAGCACAGATAATTCACTTGTATGTAATACTTGTGGAATTATATTATGCACACTCATTGATAAACTAGCGGAAAAGAATAATGCGCTTATCGAAGGTTCAACAATAAATTTTTTTCTTCCAAAATCATCACTTGGAACTTCAATAAGTGGAAATCCTCGTATGAAAATCAAGCAAGTTAATGAGTGGTGGAAATGGGTTTACAAGGAAAAATCATTTTATGAAGATAAACAATTTATTGAACAAAAATGTAAGAAAGCAAAAATTTTACAACCAATTATTGACAATGCATTAAATCTTTATAAAAAGATTAGTGAATCGAAGCACAAAGATGGAAAAAATAAGGGGAAGTATCTTATTGTGAGAGGAGTAAATCGTATCGCACTAATGGGTGCTTCAGTGTTTTATGGTGCAAAAATGCAAAAACAGCCTCGTTCACCCAAAGAGATAGCCAATATTTTTGACATCAAACTGAAATATATGAATAGAGGAAGAAAGAAATTTCTCACACTGATAGACAATAATATTCTAGTCAATATGCTAGAGAATAATGAATCGTGTGATTTTGTCGAAAGGTATTGTAATAAGCTCTCGTTAGATAAGAAGTGCACGATGAAGGCAATTGAGATTATTAAGAATATTAATAGGTTACAGATTGCTAGTAATCACGAGCCTCCATCGGTTGCGGCTGCATCTATTCTCCTTATGGCTGACTTTTTTAAATTAAGTATTAGTAAAAAAGACCTTCACGAACACTTTAAGATATCTGAGGTTACAATAGCCAAGACATACAAAAGGGTACACCCTTTTATTAACATTGTTTCTGACACGGAAATTACGTGTGAAATGATTATGGAATTGCAGATTTGTAAGTGAAAAAAGTTGAATAAATATATATAAAGTATATCTCTTCTAATATATATTTATGAATCAAGAACAACTATGGAAGATTATTGATTTATATTTTCTGGACAAGGAGGCACCTGTCCCGATGCTTTACAAACATCAGTTTGAGTCTATGGATTTTTTTATGGAAAAGGTCATTCCATACGAAATTAAGACACATAATGTAATTGATGAGCACGAAGATATTGAGAAAAAGTTTTACTACGAATACAAGTTTATTATGGACAATATATCTTTCAAACCTGCAACTTTGGACAATGGTATTGATTATATGACACCAATGATGGCAAGGCATCGTCAATTAACTTATTTTTGCACTGTGATTGCCGATGTTAAACAAGTTCAATACAAAACAGACTTGATAACAGGTGAAACTGTTATTAATATTGTTGAAGAACAAAAAGACGTTCACATTGCTAAAGTTCCTATTATGGTTAAGAGCAAATATTGCACTACAAGTCTTATACCAGAAACAGCCAAAGAAGAGTGTATATACGATCCTGGTTCATATTTCATTGTAAATGGCAACGAAAAAGTCGTCTTGTCGATGGAGAGAAGTGCCAGTAATAAAGTATTTGTATTCGGGAAAGATGGAGAATACAAGTCACTTATTAATTCACAGCGTGATGATATTGATGGTATATCTTATACAAATAATTTTACTGTGAAAATAAAACAAGATAATATTTTGATGTGTTCTACAAATCTTTTTAGTGATGTTCCATTAATGGTCTTGCTACGAGCTCTTGGATTACAAACGGATCTGGAGATTACACTTAATGTACTTCAGAAGCCTATTGAAGAGGATTTGGAAATGAACAATATTGTAATGTTCTCATTGTTTAAGTGTTGTGATGATAAAGGAAATCCTATCAAAACAATGGAAGAGGCACAAAATTTTCTCGTGAGTAAGATTGCAAACCCAAAACTTTATTCCCAAGACCCTGACGTCAGGTATCAACAAAAGAAAAAACACCTTGTTAAAATTCTAAGAGATGATTTTATTCCACATTTGGAAAGTGATACTATACACAAGGCAAGATTCATCTGCTATATGGTTAATAGATTACTACAAGTCTTTCTTCAACGAACGCAATCAGACGATAGAGATACCTTTCTTAATAAACGAATTGAAATGCCTGGTGTGCTTCTTTCGCAATTATTCAGACAGTCTTATAAGAAAATGATGAACGAGGTATCACAGCACTTTCGGAAGAAAAATATGGGGGATGAGAAACCACTCAAAGTTATTAATCAGATAAAGCCAATGGTTATTGAACAATTTATAAAGAGTGCATTACTTACCGGAGTATGGGGAATGTCAAAAACGAAGAATGGTGTTGCTCGCGTACTGGAACGTTTAAGCTACATCCAGACCGTCACACAATTTAGAAAAATTATATCACCTACAGTTGATGAAAAAAATAGTAAAATCACCAGTATGCGCAACGTTCATCCTTCACAAATGGGTTTTATGTGTGTTGTCGAAACTCCTGATGGCGAAAAAGTAGGTTTGGTAAAAAGTTTAGCAATTATGACTACAATAACAACACCCGATGTTACTATGAATTCTTTCATCAAATCGATAATTAAAGAAAACAAGGATTTCAAAGATTTTAGTCAAGTGCCCATTTTACAATGGAATAATTTTTTTAAAATATTTGTTAACGGTGATTGGATAGGATTTACTGATAAACCAAAGAATTTATATGATGCTCTGATTACTATGAAGTTGATTAATAAAATATCACGATATACAGGAGTTTGTTTGGATATCGATGACAAGTCTATCAAACTTTATTCTGACGGAGGACGCTTAATTCGTCCTTTACTACGTGTTGATACCGAAAAACTCGTCCCTTATTTAACAAATGAAATGTTAGAAGAGATTGATGTAAAAGGTCTAAACCCCGGATTAATTTCGTCTTGGGAAAAATTTATTGGGAAATATCCTGAAACAGTCGAGTATGTTGACATTGAACAGTCTCCATTTGTATTGATAAGTATGTATAAATATGACCTCGATGAAGCTAGAAGGATAAAATATGACTCATCCAGTAAGAGCCAAGACCTGAATAAATTTCTTACAGCATATAATCCGTATTCACATATGGAATTTCATCCATCAATGTTTTTGGGAATGACTGTATCCCACATCCCATTCTGTAATATGAACCAAGGTCCCAGAAATCTGTTCCAGTCTGCACAAGCGAAACAAGCTATGACTGTGTATGCTTCAAACTGGAGGAACAGGTTCGATATATCGAATGTGTTGTATCATCCAAGTATCCCAATTATTGGAACAAGAGCTACGGAATACTGTGCTACTTATGACCTGCCTAATGGTGAAAATGTGATAGTAGCAATTGCCTGTTATACAGGGTATAATCAAGAAGACAGTATTATTCTCAATGCTTCGTCAGTAGCACGTGGAATGTTCTTGTCATCGTACTTAAAAAAATACAATTCCACTATTGAGAAAAATCAAGTGTCTTCACAAGATGATATCTTTACTAAACCAGATAAAAATCTTGTAATGAACATTAAGGCCGATGTCAACTATGACAAACTCAATGATAGGGGCTTTGTTGAGGAAGAAACAGTGATTGAAAATGGTGACGCTATTATTGGAAAGGTATCACCTGTTCAACCTTCTGAAAAGAGTAGTAAAATCTATAAGGATAAATCGGAGATTTATAAAGGATATCAAAAGGCTGTCATTGATAAAGTTCAGACAGGCATTATTAACGCTGATGGCTATGAGATGTATAACGTAAGGATACGTTCCGAACGTATCCCACAGATAGGTGATAAATTTTGTTCTCGTATGGGTCAAAAAGGAACTTGTGGTATCCTTATTCGTCAAGAAGATATGCCATTTACAGAAAATGGTATCGTGCCTGATATGATTATAAATCCAAATTGTATTCCGTCACGTATGACTTTAGGACAATTGCTAGAACTAGTGATGGCTAAAACTGGTGCGGTCAAAGGAGAATTTAAAGACGGCACACCCTTTGAAGAAAGAAGCATTGAAGAAATCTGTAATGAGTTAGAAGGTCTGGGATACAATAGACACGGATATGAAACTATGTATTCAGGTGTTTCTGGGAAGAAATTCAAGGCACAAATTTTTATTGGTCCTACATTCTACGAAAGGTTAAAACATATGGTTGCCGATAAAATACACGCAAGAGCTACTGGTCCTACTGTTATGATGACAAGACAGCCTCCAGAAGGAAGAACCAAGAATGGTGGTCTTCGATTTGGAGAGATGGAACGTGATGTTGCCATTTCTCACGGTATGAGCGTTTTCTTGAAAGAAAGAATGATGGAATGTAGTGACTTGTATGAAGTCAAAGTATGTGATAAATGTGGTATGTTTGCTCACAAAATGAAGACAGGAAATGCCTTTATTTGTGATATGTGTAAGAATACTACAGAGATTAGCACGGTTCAAATTCCTTACGCTTTCAAGCTAATGATACAAGAACTTATGGCAATTAATATTATTCCAAGGATAAGAACAGACAAGAACTATTAAAAAGTAAGCAATAAAAAACATTTTAATTTATAAGTTTAAATTTTACATTTTCTTTTGCCAAGTTACAGTAAATATTCTTATCTTCTGTATTTGAATTTCTACCACAGTAAAATGTTTTTCCTTTTTCATCTGTATGACTAAGAGAGAAAAAACTACCAGTTGTATCAATGCTATTAAATTCTATTTCTTTATCAATGTTACCAATACACTTTAGTTTGTTGGTATTATTTTCTATTCCACATCTTTTACCATTAAATAGCAAGAAGTTTGTTACCGGTGAAACTGATTCAATGCTAAATTTTGAGTTTATTGGATTATCTTCTCTGTTATAACATTTTACAAAATTTCCACATATCACAGACTGGTTGTTAACCTGGACTTCATTAGTTTCAAGACTATATTGTCTACTCATACTTTTAACTTAGAAAAAATAATATTTTTAACACTATGGATATACCTGAATTAATAAGACAAATAACTTCATATAAATGGCAACTTGGAATAGAAATGTTACGAGAAAATTGTGAAACATTTTATGTTGTGTACAAATCGCAAGATGGTTGGAAATATACAGTTGAAACTACTAGTGAAGAGAATGTGTATTTACTAAAGACTTTCTATAAGGAAATTTTGAAACATACTGAAATTTGGAAACTCGGAGAAGATTTTTCTCTTGAATAAATATTGAATTTTATTATATATAAACTACATTTTTATTGTGTATGTACATCACACTATGGATTGTATTTAGTGGAATAACCTACAGAAAGTTTGAAACATTTGATGACGAAACAGCTAGATTTTTTCATAAAGCGTGGAATTGGAAAAGTAGTATAATGAAAGAGGATATTGCTTTTACAAATACTTATTATAAAAATCTTAAAGGTGTAGTGATAAATGCCTATAATGAGACAAATCACATCATTGGAACTATTTCTGTAAATAAGGCTGGCTTAGGTGAAATTAGTAATGACAAATTTCGCTTAAAATTAATTCAAGACTATCGTCTGAGCTGTTTTCCTTTCATTACCAATCTCGTTGTTGATAAAAAATATAGAAATCAAAAAGTTGGCTCAACACTAGTTCAATACGCTATAAATGAGTGTTCAAGCTATTCGACACACGCCTTTATATTATGTGATATGTTTAACAAAAATGCTATCAGGTTGTATAGACGTATGAAATTTGAGTATGTAGGAAACGATGTGCCGTTCATTTGTATGGTCAAAAAATGTGGATAAATATATGTTTTTAGAAGAATTAAGAAATTATCTTGGCGAGAAGTCATTTATATATAATACTATAAGCGTTGGAGAAGACAGAACAATAGATTGTCACGGCTTAACTTGCTCAGATATGAAAGTTCTGCTCGATTTTATAATTTCAAAAAAAGGTAAATACGTTCTTATTTTTGGTGTTGGAAATCACTCCAAAAAACCACAAATGGATTATATGACGGAACGAGACTGGAGATGTCCAATCTATAAATTTTCAGTAGACTATCTTGTCCAAAATAAAAAAGGTGCTACTCTACAAACTTTGCCAGATAGAATTAAATTTACTATCCTATAAAAAATTCCTAGACTTAAAATAAAAACTATACTTATGTGTAATATGGAAGATATTGTATCTTATACAACGTCTTTCAATCGGGATTTGCGGAAACTAAATAGCAATCAATACCAACAGGTTATTTATGTTCTTATTATAACAGATGAAAGTGCTAATAAATATTATGATACTTTTGTCAAGATAGGAACGACAAGTATTTGTTGTCTAGAAAAAAGAATGACAGCACATTCAAAGAGTTTTGATAGGATACAATATTACAAACTTTATGAGATAGAAAATGCCCAAGTTGAAAGAGACTTTCATAAATATATGCTAAAAAATCACAGAGAGATGGTTGTCACTGTTCCTGAAAAAAAAGAAATCTACAATTTTAATTCTATTCCTGTTTTAGAAGAATTCCTTCGAGCATTAGAGTAGCCTCTTATTTTTTTACCAAAATTAAAAAAAAATGAAAAAAATATCTCATTCGTACAAATGTAATTGATAACAATCCAAAAACACAAAAAGAAAGCTCAAAAACTGAAGACAAATGAGTAGTAGCTCTATGTCACGCGATAAAAAAAGATACATCAAAAGATGTATCAAAAGGCTAAGCAAGACACGTGCTATTAGAGGAAGCAAACACCTCAAAACAACAGAGACCAAAAAATATAAAATCAAACTAGAAAAAAAAACTTTAATGATACTCAAACTGATGAAAAAAATTTATGGCAAAAAATTAAAATTATTGTCTGCTACTAATTTAAAAAAAAAAACTAATGCTCTTTTAAAACTATTTTGTGAAAGAAAAATTACACTTAAACAAAAAGATAAAATTGTCGACCCAACTGATGAATCGCAAATTGGAAAATTACATTGTAAAGAAAATGATAAAGATAAAACTACAAGTTACGTATCAAAAGAAATTGTCGACTTAACGACGAGTGAAAGCGAAGCTAAAGAAATTAAAGAAAGTAAACAAAAATATGAACCTTGGAGTAAGTCAAGGTTAAGAAATTCTCGTAAAAGAGCAAAACATAAAACACCAATTAAACAACAAAAACTCAAAAAGATAACAAAATTTGGAAAAGGCGAAAAAATTTGGTGTCCTACACCTCTTTATAAAAAGTATAATGAATCTCGTGAACTTCTTTTTTATTTTTTAATTATTACTTATGTGACAGTTAATAATACAATAGACAAATTTATTAAAATCGGTATAACAACTCAATTCAAACAGAGAATGATGCAACATTTACGTGATATACTAAAATTTAATAAAGACAAAATTAGAGAAATTAAAAAAATAGAAATTGATAAAGTGTGTCCTATCAAATTTAAAAAAATTGAAAAAAACTTTCACGATTTTATGGAATCACCCGATTTTTATCATTTTTGTGACAAACGTTTTGAAGAAAGAGAAAAATATAGATATTGTTACCTTAAAGAAGTTTCCGAAATTTTTCAAGACTTTCTTGAGTCAACAAACTTGTATATTGAAAAACACCAAATTAAAGAAGAAGAATACAAAAAAATCACTCTAGAAAAAGTTAAAAAAATTTATGATGACCATCTTAAGTCCAAAGGGTCTTGATGATTTCATATTTTTCAACATTGATATTTTCGCAATCATCAAACCATATGCCATCTGTATCACCAGAGTGGGCAATGGTCCAAAAATAGGTGTTTCTTATATTACGCTTTTTCAAGTAATTAATAAATGAAATCGCCCATTGCTTCTGTTCATATATTTGGTTCTTAAACCCCCATTCTCCAACCATAACTTTATGTGTTATGTTTCCGAATGAATAATCCCAATCGGCCTCAACTGAGTTTCCACTGAAGATATATTTATGAACGGTGTAGTAAATTCTCTGGCTGAATGGTATGTCTTCAAGATTGATATCGTGGATGTCACCTCCCCATCTTATTCCACCAACGTAATAGATAAATCGATTAGGGAAGGTTTCTTCTAATTTCAAAACGACACTTCGAAGGATTCCATTCCAATAGGAACTATCTGTTCCTTGGTATTCATTAAAAATGTCAAGTCCAATGAGTTGATGGTCATCCTTATACCTATCCGCAAGGATGACCCAATTGTGAATGAACATATCAAGTGTGACACCGTTTTCTTCAGGAATTGGGCCTTGGTGACTGGACCAGACACGATGCATATCAAGAATTACTGTCATATCAGGATACTTTTTCACTGCTTCGAATAGTTCATCCATCTTCCAAAAGTTTCCTTCTTGAACCCATTCCCACGAGAAGGGAATACGGAGAGAATTAAATCCGAGGTCGTGTGATTTGTCTACATAGTAGCTTACTGGAAACTTCCAGGAACAAACAAAATCTTTTGATGGTGTCTCGAGGCCATAGATGTTAATGCCTTTGGTAATGGCAGAAACTACCGGAATGAAGAATATAGTAAGGAACATCTGTGTGATTTAAAAAGATGTCGATTTATATTGAATATGAAACGACTAAGAAATGAAGATGAATGTGATGGAAGTGATATGTTTAAAAAACTTATGCCAAGTATTCGCAAAGTAGGAACACATATCTATTTTTATTCAGATATTGACACGCAAAGTGCTCTCGACTTGATAACTTTGCTAAACGAAACATCCTTTGAAATCCAACAAAAATCTTTGGAGCTCGACCTTGAAAATCTTCCCCCAATTCATTTACACATTAATAGTTGTGGTGGAAATCTTTTAGATGCATTCGCAATTGTTGACCACATAAAATTAAGTAAGGTGCCTATTATTAGTATAGTTGAGGGTTCATCGTGTAGCGCAGCAACACTGGTAAGTATTGTGTGTCATACAAGATACATTACAAAAAATGCCTATATGTTAATTCACGAATTACGTAGTGGAAATTGGGGTAAATTTAGTGATTTAACGGAAGAGATGAAAAACTTAAATGATTTAATGTCGAGACTAAATACAATTTATGTTCAACACACCAAACTTACAAAAGATAATCTTAAAAAATATTTAGAGAAAGATAGATACTGGTCAGCAAATCTTTGTCTAAAAAATGGTCTTGTTGATAAAATAATTTAATCAACTATATTATATGAGTTATAAAAATATTTTATTGATTTTTGTAGGCTTTTTAATAGTGTATAGATTGTTTGGCACAAAATACATTACTGAAAATATGGATAATTCTAACCAATCGCAAAAAAATACTATGCCACTATGGAAGCTAGTACTACTTATTATAATACTTATTGTAGTATTTTTTTTCTTTATTTATTTATTTGGTCCTCTTATGCCAATATTTTTTGTGTGGTAGGCCTTTTAATAGTGTATAGGTTGTTCGGAACGAATCGAGTTTCTGAAAATATAAGTAGTTATCATAGGTCAAACGTTTCTAGCAAAAACAAATTTCTTAGTAATAGTGCTAGGCACTCCAGTAGCAGTTGGCCTAATAACTTATTTAAGGTCGCCGTTTAAATCTTTTATCTGATGAGTTTACAAATAATTTGCTGTAGTGTGTCTACAGTTTATCAATCGTTTCTTTAGTTGGATTCATTTCAACACATCACTATTCTTTAAAAAACTGAAAAATTATAATATTATAATAATATATGACTTTAAGAAATATTTTACTAATAATATTTATACTAACTGTATTGTATCGATTACTTAAAATAAATAGAATAATAGAAAGTGCGACTTTTTCTATTAAAGATATTGTTGCAATAGAATTTACTCCACTAGTAAAGTCCTCCAGTAGTCCAGCAACACAAAGCAGTTACGCCCCGGTACCTACAAGCAGTTCAGCACCTGTACCTACAAGCAGTTACGCACCAGTACCTACAAGCAGTTCAGTTCCACAAAGCAGTTCAGCGGCACAAAGCAGTTCAGTGGCACAAGGCAGTTTAGCACCTGTACCTACAAGCAGTTCAGCGGCACAAAGCAGTTCAGTGGCACAAGGCAGTTTAGCACCTGTACCTACAAGCAGTTCAGCGGCACAAAGCAGTTACGCCCCGGTACCTACAAGCAGTTCAGTGGCACAAAGCAGTTCAGTTCCACAAAGCAGTTCAGCACCTGTACCTAGAAGCAGTTCAG
>Ga0214921_10001626_pt1 | contig 37756 bp, 29 predicted proteins | sample LL1505_MetaG_FD_177992 | JGI IMG/M metagenome (GOLD analysis project Ga0214921, IMG submission 177992) | Freshwater microbial communities from Lake Lanier, Atlanta, Georgia, United States - LL-1505 | ecosystem: Environmental > Aquatic > Freshwater > Lake | place: USA: Georgia | collected...
CTAAAGATGACAAAATATATTCATTTTTAATAATAATAGATTTTATAGATTTATTTTTCATGATCTTATATATGTATCTAAAATAAAAATAGAAAAAAGAAATAAAGAAACTATTAAACAACACTTAAATAAAAAATTGATAAATAATAATATTATTTATTTATTTATCAATAAATAATAATATAATGCACATTAAACGTTATAATAATTGTGAATCAAGAGATATTGATATTGAATATATTGTTAAATTAATACAAGAAAATAAATTTGTATTACCAGATGCTCAAAGAGAAAAAGAATGGGTGCCCGAACAAGATTCACATTATATAAAATCGATATTAGAGAATAAACCAATTGGGACATTTATATTTAACATAAATAAAAAAACAAATAAATATTATATTCTAGATGGACAACACAGAATAAATTCTATAGAAAAATTTTATAACGGATTGATAGGTGTGTTAATAAATGATGCGTATATATTTTATAATGAAAATACACAATATGCACAAAAATTAAAAGAAAAGACACATATACAAATTATTGAGTTAGATGATGAATGGAAAAAAATATTTTTAGAGACAAAAATATATATCAAAGAATATCAAAATTTAACAGAGAATGAAATGTCAGATATTATTGATTCCATTAATGAAGGTGTTAAAAATGACAACATCAATAATAAAAATAATAATATTTTTGATAAAGAAAGTTTTTATGATCAATGTGGAGAAATAATATTTAAAAATAAATTTTTTGAAAATACACCTAAAAAAGAATTATTAAAAAAATATATTGGATATATTGGTACGATTATTGATAATTATGATAACTTTATCGATAATAACGATTATAAATTATTAAATATTAAACATGTTATTAGATATCATAATAATATTGCAAATAAGACTAATCAAAATTTAATAATAGACTTTTTAAAAATATTATCAGATATATTTAATAATGAAGAATTAAAACCAATATTTATTGATAATGAACCAAATAATATCTATATAAATACTATATTATATAAAATATACGAGACATATAAAAAAGACAATATTATAGATGATAAAACACGAGAAAAAATAATAAATAAAATAAAAGACTTAAAAGATTGTAAAAATAAATTTAAGGAGCTGTTAGATATATTTGATATATTTGATAACACAGTTTAATATTATAAAATAATATTAAAGAGCTATTAGATATATTTGATAACACAGTTTAATATTATAAAATAATATTAAAGATTGTTAGATATATTTGATAACACAGTTTAATAGATTGTCTAATTCATTATGAATATTTAAATAACCCGCATATAATTCATCATAAATATATTCATTTGTCTCAAAAATATTTTTTATTTTTTTAATAAATTTATCATTTTCATAATTTTCATCATTTTTATCATTTTCATTATCATCTATACCGATAATATTATTTTCATTATTTTCAATATCTTCTACATCAATAACATAAAATATATTTTCTGGTAGATTAGTATTATTATAAATAAATACACATAATCCAGACATAAACATTTCGTATACAGTACGAGTTGGATATGTATTTAAGGTAATACCTATAGATACTTTATTATAATATTCATTTAATACAGTATAATTTACTTTTCCCAAATTAATTATGTTACTATTTGAAGAAATAAATACATCATTATAAACATAACATTTTATATTATTCTTTGCAAGTTTATCTATTAATTTTTCAGTAAGTTTAGAATTTATTAAATTATAATTATTATTTAAATTATATTCAATAATTACAGCTTTTTCTCTTAATTTAAATTGATTGAAAAAAATTTGTCTAGATACTCCAAATGATGATTTTGTAATATTATTTAATAGATTATTTAATTGCGTGCATAATTGATTATATACAGAATTAAACATACATAAATAATTATATTTATTATTAATAATATAATCATAATCAAATATTATATATAAAAGATTATCAGTTAGATATGAATTAATATCGACAGAACTTTCACTAATATTATCATAAAAAATTAGACATTTATATTTACGAATAAGATTAAATCCAAGATAATAATTATAATCTTTAATATTAATTTCATTCATTGAATTAATTATGTTGATAAAATATTCTATAGGTTTTTCTATTAATGAAAATCCATTACATCTAAATGAACTATATTTATCAATACCAAAATATATATCAACAAATATATTATTTTGATTAAGATAATTAATATATTTTAAAATAGATTGAAGTTTATTAAAATCATTTAATATAATAAAGCAAGCTATTTTTGCTTTTAATAAAGGTATATTAATTTGTGATTGTAATTTTTCTAAATTGTTTGGTATTGTAATTTCATGTAAGAAAGATTCATCAAAATTATATATGTGATTAATTTTTGGTTTAATTTCTTCACAATCTTTATTTATAATATAAAAATTACCACATTGATAATAATTAAGAAATCCAAATAAATCATTCCATAATAAATTTTTTTCTTTTAATCTTAATTCATAATCAAAATCATTATCATTAAAGTGTCTAAAAAAATCAATATATTTTTTATTCACTACAAATAAATTTGATTTAAATTTATAATTTTTTTTACCAAATTTTGTTATTAATATAGGATTTGATATATTTGTCTTATCATTATTATATAATTTTTTCCAATGATTTTCTATTTCTCCATCATCCATATCTATACAGTTTTTATCATATGTTTTTAAAAATTGTAGATCTAAAATAATACTATAAATTATATCAGGGATATATATTTCATCAATGTATTCAGATATATATGATTTAAATGAATCATAATTTGATATTAAAAATTTTGAAAATATACTTTTATATCTAGAATATATATTTTTAAAAATAGACATATCTTTTCCTTTATTATTTAAATATAGATCATCTTCCATCCCAATCATTATACAGTTTTCAATTTCTTTATATTTATTTTCTATTAGTTTATATATTGTTAAAATTTGATATAGATTTTCATTATATGTACTATTTGTATGAATAAAATATACAAATTCAATATTATTAAATACTTTTAATTTTGAAATTTTTTTAAGATTGCGTAAATATCCCGATATAATTCCATCTGGATCAATATCAAATATTGCATCTGGTAATATTTTTTTAATTGATTCTATAAAATTAGAATTTGATACACAAATAAAATTTAATACATTATTTCTTATAAAAAATTCTGAATTATCATTAAATATAGTATAAAATACATCAAGTGAATCTACATAATAATTTACAATGATATTGTTATGTACATTATTTTCTATAGATATTTTTTTTACAAGATTTAATAAATTTATTAGAGATAATTTCATATTATTTAAATATTTTAAATCTGATATATCATATAACTCATATGATTTACTTAATTTATCATTAATTTTATTCATAACATTAGTAAATTCATTAATATCATTTGATGGATTTATTTTCATATCTAATGTAATAAAATCAATAGAATTATGTATTTGATTTTGTTGATTTGTTTGATTTGTTTGATTTGTTTGATTTGTTTGATTAGATTGGGTTTGTTGGGTTTGTTCATTTATATTTTTTATATCAGAAACATCAGATATATTTGTATTTTTATATTTCATCAATATTCTTGGTTTAACCATTATTATAATAGATATATTTATATTATAATAATAAAAAGAACACAAAATTAGAGATTTATAATGTAATTACATACAGAATTAATATGATCATCATGTGAAAAATTATTACATTTATTTAAATATTCACTATATACCATATTATACATATCATTTTGTTTAAATAATTCATCAATAATTTCGGTTATATTCTCGATAGAATTAATTTTAGTAAATATAAATGATGGCAAGTCAAAAGATGTAATTTTACTATTATATTCAATAACTTTCAATCCTGATAATAACATATTAAAAGCTGTTTTATCATTATATTTATCACTAAAAACACACCCTAATATACTTTTATTAAAATATTTATTTAATTCCGAATTAGATAATTTTGGTAAAAGTATTATATTATTATTTTGTTTAAAATCTAGATGTTTACTCGTTTTATTAAAAACATAACATATAATATTTACATTTGATAAAGTTTCAATCATATAATTCATCAAAGACTTTTTATCATAATCATAATCATCATCATATTTAAATATAATAGATTTTTCTCTGGTTAAATTGATATTATAATATGTAGAAGGTACATATAATTTAGTATTATAAACATTTTGATTTTTTAATAAATTTAATTGAAAATCAAATTCACATATATAATGAAACTTATCATTATAATAATTATTATCCAATGTATCATTATATTTATTAATAAAAAATTCAGGATCAGGTATAAAACATATTTTATTAATTTTATTTATATTTATATTAATTATTTTAATATATGCAGAATCAGTTACAATACATAGATTATAACATTTTTGTAAAGTATAACCAATATAATAATTAATTTTAGATGTAGCTATATTAAAATTTATTTTAATTTTATTTATTATATCATTTAGATTTATATTTTTTAATAATGATATACCATATATTGTATCAAAATTATTTTCTGAATCATCACCAATATAAAAATCAATTGATATATCATTTAATAGTAATAATTTAATATAATTAAAAATATTATTATTTTGTTCAAGATCATTAATATTTAAAAAAATACATATAGTAGAATTAATGATTGGTACATTTATTTTTGCTTTTGGTTTTAAATGTGCAGTAATGTTATTATTCATATAATAATTTTTATGTTCTATAAAATCAAAATCTGTATTATTATTTTTAATTTCATAACCGATTATAAATCCATTAAAAATATTAATTAAAATACCAAAAATTTTATCATATGGATTATTTGTCTTATATAATACATCTATTTCATATTCAAAATAAAGATTATTAAAATTTCTGAAAAAATCAAAATATTCTCTATTACATAAAAATATCATATTATCAACATAATAATTTTCACAACCAAATTTTTCTACATAATATGGATTTAAAAATATATTATCATCTGAATCTGTTAAATTTAAAAAATTCATATATTCGGTATTTATATCAAATTTATAATTTATATATTCTTTTTTTGCATATGAATTATAATATAATTTTATATCATCCTCATTATTAATATTATATTTTTTAAATATCATTTTATATCTTTTATAAAAATCGATAATTATATCACTATTTCTACCAATAATATTTTGTTTTTTATTATGATATGAACATATTATATATGGTTGTGAATTATCAAAATATTTATTTATTATTTGAGTAAAACTTAAAATAATATTATTTAAATTTTTTATAATATCTGTTATTTCATAACATGTATTAATAAAATATATAAATTTTATATCATAATAGTAATCTATATCAACAATTGTTTGTATATTTTTAAAATATCCACAATATTTATTATTTTCTACAATATTAATGATTATTTCTGTTTTAATATCTTTTAATATTTCTTTTAATTTATCAATATTAATTGTTTTTGGAATTGAAATTATAAATCGAATATTTTTTTTTATTAAAAAATCATAATATAATTTAAATATTGATTCAAATTTATTAATGTCATCTATAAAAAGATTTATAACAATAATATAATTTGAAAATTGATTATCTATTTGTAAATTAATTTTATTTAATAATACTAATGTTTTAATTTTTATTTTATTAAGATAATTAACATCTTTTATATCTAATATTTTATCATATATTTTATTATATAACGAAAATATATCTAAATTATCATTAATTAAAATATTTTCATTAAACTGTTTTATAAAATTACGAATAATATCTTCGGAAATTTCAATCATATTATTTTCCTTAAGATTATCTTCATTATCTTCATTATCTTCATTATTTATATTTATTTTTTCTATTGTAGATGTATGAGCATTATTCTCATATAAATCATTATCATTCAAAGTTATATTAGTATTATTTTGCAACGTTTGCGACGTTTGTGACGTTTGTGACGTTTGCAGTGTTTGTGGTGCTGCTATTTTTCCAACTGTTCTTAATAGTTTTTTATAGACATTGGATGTAAATGATTTAGAATTAGTTTGTATTGGTTCATTTATAATATTATTATCATAATCATTATTTAATCTTGTTTTAGAGTGTTTTTTAGAGTGTTTTTTAGAATCATTTTTAGAATCATTTTTTGATTTTTTCTTATTAGAATATTTTTTATTTTTTATTTTATAATTACTATCTATATCTATATCATTTTCATTATTTTCATTATTTTCATTATTTTCTCTTTTTGATTTTTTTTTATTAGAATGTTTTTTAGATTTTTTTATATATGATTCAGAATTATCACTTTTATTATCACTATATTTTTTTATATGTTTATTAGATTTTTTTTTATAAGATTGTTGCTTATAAGAGGAATGAGTAGATTCATCATCGGAGTAATTATCATTATATTTTTTAGAATGTTTTTTCTTTTTATAAATTATACTCGATAAATCATCAGAATCATCATATTTTTTAAATGATTTATTACGGCTCATTTTGAATTATATATTAAAAATATAGTAAAATTATAATACTTTAGCACAAAAAAATAATAATATAAATTATTTTTTTTATATAATATCGATCCAATTATAATAACATGATTGAGTTGAATCGTCATAAATACATCCTTTAGTTTTCTTACAAATTTTGCCATAATCTCCTTGTAACATATTACAATTTGGTATTAACATTTCGCTTATTTTTTTTTGTGTTGGGGATTCATATTCGATTGCTTCAAAATATTCATTTGATTTATATGTAATTATAATTATCAAAATTATAATGATGATTATTATAAAAATACCTTTATCCATATATATATACATAGAAAATAATATACTTTATTGAAAAAAATTATAATAACTATGATCAATATTATTACGCATAAATATATTATATATTATATGTTATATGTTATATTCTTATAAGAAGAAAAAATATAAGAATTTAATATATGGAAAATCTAATAAAGAATATTGAAAATATATAAACAATAAAAAACCGGTATCAAATAATCATCACATATTTATTTTTTGTGATAAATTAAAAATAATAATATATATTTTTAATTTATATTATGAAAGTGTTAATTTATGGTTCAAATGGATGGATAGGAAAACAATTTATAAATATATTAGAACAGAATAATATAGAATATATTTGTGGTAATTCAAGATGTGATGATGAAATAAATCTCAAAAATGAAATAGATATAATAAATCCATCTCATATTATATCATTTATAGGTAGAACACATGGATCTATAGACAATGTAAAATATACTACTATTGATTATCTGGAACAATCAGGTAAACTAACTGAAAATATTAATGACAATCTGTATTCTCCTATTTTATTAGCAAATATTTGTACACAAAAAAATATTCATTATACATATTTCGGAACAGGATGTATATTTAAATATGATGATTTTCATCCATTTGAACAAGAAAAAAATGGTTTTACTGAAGAAGATAAACCAAATTTCTTTGGGTCTAGTTATTCTATTGTAAAAGGATATACTGATAGATTAATGCATATTTTTGATAAGAATGTTCTTAATTTAAGAATAAGAATGCCAATTACAGGAGAAGAAAATCCACGTAATTTTATAACTAAAATAATAAATTATAAAAAAATATGTTCAATTAAAAATTCGATGACCGTATTACCAGAATTATTACCAATTGTATTAGATATGATGAAAAATAAAACAGTTGGAACTATAAATTTAACAAATCCAGGTTTAATAAGTCATAATGAAATCTTGGATATGTATAAAGAAATAGTGGATCCTGATTTTGTTTATGAAAATTTTTCAGCAGATGACCAAAGAAAAATTCTTGCATGTGATAGATCTAACAATTATCTTGATACTACCCGTTTAGAAAATTTATATCCTAATATTAAAAATATAAAAGAATCTGTAAGAGAATGTCTTTTTACCTATAAAGAATATTTAATAAAACATCCCAGAAGAATCAATTTATTAGTAACTGGTGGATGTGGTTTTATTGGATCAAATTTTATTAACTATATATTTGATAAACAAAAATATAATATTATAAATCTTGATGCGTTATATTATTGTGCAAATGAAAATAATGTGAAAGATCATATACGTAATTCTGAATTTTATCATTTTATAAAAGGCAACATAAATGATAAAAAGTTATTATATAATTTATTAAGAGACTATAAAATAACTCAGATAATACATTTTGCTGCACAATCACATGTAGACAATTCTTTCTCAGTTCCTTTACAATATACTTATGATAATATTCAAGGTACACATACTTTATTAGAAGAAGTTAGATCATATGGTAAAATTGATAGATTTATTCATGTTTCTACGGATGAAGTATATGGAGAATCAATGTTAGAAGCAGATGAAGCTCATAAAACAGAACAATCTGTTCTTTGTCCAACAAATCCATATGCCGCAACAAAAGCAGGAGCTGAATTAATAGCTCAATCATATAATCATTCTTTTAAAATGCCTATAATTATAACAAGAGGCAATAATGTTTATGGAGAGAATCAATATCCAGAAAAAGTTATCCCAAGATTTATTAAATTATTAAAAGAAAATAAAAAAGTAACAATACAAGGTGATGGTAACGTCGTCAGAGCATTTCTTCACGCATATGATACTGCAAGAGCCTTTGAAATAATTTTAGAGAAAGGAATTATAGGTGAAATATATAATATTGGATGCGATGCAAATATGGAATACACAGTAAAAGATGTTGCACATATACTTATAAAGATGATAAAAAATACAGAAAAATATGATGATTGGATAGAATATGTTGAAGATAGACCATTTAATGATAAAAGATATTATATATCAAATCAAAAATTAAAAGATTTAGGATGGGATATAAAAATAAATTTTGTTGAGGGGCTAAAGCAATTATTACTAAATTAACTAAATTATTACTAAATTAACAAATTTAATTCTAATAATATTTTTTTACTTTCTTCTCCGGTTAAATATTCAAACCATTCATCGCCATATTGTTTGTCTATACATTCTTTTGGTAATTTATAATTGTACCATTCATTATGCCAAGGCCCACCTTCAGTATAATGCACGGCTTTTGCATCATTAGTAAAATAATAACCTAAAAGATAATTATATTGATATGGTAATTCTCCTATTTCATTATCTTGACACCATTCCATTCGATGAAGATATTTTGGTGATTCATTATTTACAGTTTCAAGATTAAGATTTTTACACGATTGATGTGAACAATTAAATAACATAAGACTTGACCAATTTTTACGAGGATAATCATTTTGCGGCATACCCGAAAATTTAGTCTTTGTAAGTGATTTTTGTTCATGTTTTACACACATTACTGCTTTTGTATCATCATAATATTGTAACAGTTCTTCTATATCATATTTATACAGAAAATCAGAATCACAAAAAACTGCGATACCCTCATAATTGTTTAAATATGGGACTAAAAATCTGGTATATGTAAATTCAGTTGAGGCTTTTGGATCATGATTTCTAAAAAATAATCCTTTTGAAACTAATTCCGATTTTATTAAAGATACTATTTTAACTTTATTGTTATATTTTTCAATTGATCTGATACAAACATCATGAGCAATTTTTTGTGTATAATTTGATGAATCAAAACCAACATATACGGTTAACATTATAAATAAATATATATAATTAATATATTTTATTTTTTAAATCATTTTTGATATAATCATTTTAAAAAATAATTAAATATTTTTTCAGCAGAACTATTATGTGTATACATATATTTTTCCTTTATTTCTTTAAAAATAATATTATTTTTTTTTTCTAAATTATTAATCTTATTAATTAAATCTATTTGTGAAATATTTTTCCAGTTTTTTATTTGGCATATTATGCGTTCATCATATAAAAATTCTAATCTTTTTTCAATGTGATTATCGACAACAAAATCTATCATAGGTATTTCTGACATAACACATTCATCAATCGCAGAGGAACTAAAATATATACATAATTCTGATATTTTCATTAATTCTAACGATTCATTTGGATAACAATCACTAATAATATTATAATCACCTTTACAATCCGAAAAAATTATATCTTTTGGTCTAGTTTTAACAATAATTTTATATCCAATAATTCTAAATATATTAAATAAATTTTTGATATGTAATGAATTTATAGTATATGATTCTATGTATTTAACTTTTGGATATAAGAACAATAAATATTTATCATTTGTATTTAAATTATATTTTCTAAAAATTATATTTTTTTCAGGTATATCATCAAATTTAGTATTACCTAAAAATATATTTTTATTATTTAGAAAATTATAGAATTTTGGAAAAATATTATTTGGAAATATGACATAATTAACTTTATCTATAAATTTATTATAAGCCCATAAAAAATTAAGATGTTCACATAAAGATATTATTTTTACATTTTTATGTATATTATATCTAAATAATACTGACTCTACTTTATTATGTTCATTTGGACCATAGATATCACCATCAACTACAAATAATATATCGTTATTTAATTGTACAATATCATCTAATTTTTTTATTTTAATATTATATTTTTTTATAATATCGTTTAAAATTATATTATTTGATTTATTTGTTATAGGACAAGCATAATTTTTTGAATTTTTTCTTGTAAAAAATACAGAATGAATATTTTTTTTATTACAATAATTAATAATAGGCAAATATAATTGTAAAAATGATATCGATGAAAAAATAAAATATATATTTTTTGTATTTATATTTATTTTTATATTTGTATTTATATTTGTATTTATTTTTATATTTTTTTGTATATGAATATTATTTAATTTTAATATTTTTAGTTTATTTATACTTATTTTATTCATATAATAATAAATAATAAATAATAATAAATAATAATTAATAATAAATAATAATCGTTTAAAGAATAATTAATATATAAAGTATATAAACTATATAATGGATTTATATGAACAAATGACAAAAAAATTTTTCATAATGTGTGGTCCAAATGTTATCGAGTCAGAAGAACATGTAATGTTTATGTGTGAAAAAATTAAAACTATTATGGATAAATATAATGTATTATTTATATTTAAAACATCTTATGATAAAGCAAATAGAACATCTCTGCATAGTTATCGTGGGCTCGGATTAGAAGAGGGATTACGTATTTTAAATAAACTTAAACAAAAATATAATATACCTATAATAACTGATATTCATGAAGCTTATCAGGCAGAAATTGTTTCTAAAGTAGCAGATATTATTCAGATACCTGCATTTTTATGTAGACAAACCGATCTTCTTGAGGCTGCTGCAAAAACAAATAAAGTTATTCATATCAAAAAAGGACAATTTTGCTCAGCAGATGTAATGCATAAAAGTAAAGAAAAATTAATTCAATTTGGCAATCCAAATGTAATATTATGTGAAAGAGGTAATTCATTTGGATATAATGATCTAATAGTAGATCCGAGAAATCTAATTTGGCTTAAAAGCAATACAAATTTGGTATCAATGGATTGTACACATTGTTTACAACAACCTGCTCAAAAAATGGCAGACGGTACAATATGTGCAGGAGGATATAGAGAATTAATACCATATATGTGTAAAATGGCAGTTGCTTTAGGTGTCAATGGAATTTTTATAGAAGTCCACAATGATCCACATAATGCAAAATGTGACGGCCCTACACAATTTGCATTAGATAAATTAGAATGGTTACTTGATTTTATTGGTATTGATAAAAAATAGTGATAAAATAATGATAAAAATAGTGAGTCAAAAATTTAATATTTTTATATTATAAAATATTATAATATGAAATTTATAGCTTGTATACCTGCTCGTTATGGCTCATCAAGATTATGTGGTAAACCACTTTATGAAATTAATAATAAACCAATCATACAACATGTATATGAACGTGTTTCACAAGTAGATATTTTAGATAAAGTAATAGTATTAACTGATGATGAACTAATAGCAGATGTTATAAAAAATATTAATGGTAATGTTGCGATTATAAAAGAGTTCTGTCTAAATGGTACAGATAGAATTTGTCATTATCTTGATAAGATAGATTATTCAGATACAGTTGTAGTAAATGTTCAAGGTGATGAACCATTTATTGATCCTGAAAATATAAAATTAGTAATAGAAAATTATATAAACAGAAAAAAAATAGATGAACGAATGGTTTGTTCGACATTACATTATGAAACAACGGATGAAGATGCAATACGTAGTCATTCAAGAGGAAAAATGGTATTAGACCTAGAAGGAAATATAATGTATTGTTCACGAAACCCAATTCCCTCAAGTAAATCAAAAGAATTAGTATATGATAAAAATGGTCAATTAATAAATTATAATTTGCATATTGGTGTATTTGTTTTTGATTCTGATTATTTAATGAGATATTATAGAAATAATAACACACCTTTACAATTAAATGAAGATATTGAATGGATGAAAATCATGGAACAAGGATTTCATATAAATTCTATAAAAACAAATAATCATGAAATAGGTGTTGATACTATTGATGATTATAATTATTTAAAGAATAAATATGTTTAAAAGATATATGAATAATATACCAAAAAATATACCAAAAAATATACCAAAAAATAAATATCCATTTAATGGAGTCGTAGAATATAATTATAATTATAATCCGATAACAACAATAATAATAAATTATTTTACTTCTGTCGATACTTTATTAAAAACAATTAATAATATACGTTGTTTAGGAGATTGTATTGAAATTATTGTAAATAATGATAGATATGGAGAAAATACAGATAAAATAATGAAAGTTCTAACACATAGAAATGACAGAATGATTATTTCTCGTGATTTGGGAGAGAAACGTGGATATCACCATGGTGCAGTTTTATCAATCTCAAGTAAATATTTAATATTTACTCAAGATGATGATCTTGCACCATTTAATAATAAATGGTATAATGATTGTATTAATGAATTTGAAAAAGATAAAGATCTGGGGTTGATAGGGTTATTAAAAGGAGGTATTAATTATGCACAGAAAGATAATAAAACATTTACAGATGAATACGAAAAAGTTTATGTATCTTGGTTAGCAACTGGTCCATTGATAATTAGAAAAGATGTTTATTTCAATATAAATGGATGGTCAGAAGAATATAGTCAAATAGGAGAAGCTGATGGTGGTGCAGATGCAGATTTAGCGACGAAAGTATTATTATCTGGTAAAAAAGTAATGTTATTAAGAACAAATTCTGTAAAAGAGTGGATAAGAAGATTTGAACGAAATGATGGCATAACAAATGAAAATATTAAATCAATTAAAAAAACAACAGATTGGGGAAAAATGTCTGATAAAAGAATAATATTAAATAATGAAATATATTACGAGAAATATAAAGATAAATGGGAAGAAATTTATAATACTGTTAAAAAATATAATAATGATATAAATATAAACATATAAACATATAAATATATAAATATATATATTTATATATGGAGAATGAAATTAAAACTTATTGGAACAAAAAACCATGCAATAGCGGCCATTCACAAAATTTATTTTTATCAAAAGAATATTTTGATGAAATAACAAAAAAGAGATATTTTGTAGAACCGCATATATTAGACTTTTGTGATTTTAAAAAATATAACAATAAGAAAATTTTAGAAATAGGCTGCGGAATTGGTACAGATGCAATAATGTTTGCACAAGAAAATTGTGAATATTATGGAATTGATTTATCTGATGAAAGTTTAGAAATTACAAAACAAAGATTTAAAATATATAATCTTAATGGTAAATTTTATAATATTAATGCAGAAAAAATGGATATATTTGAAGATAATTTTTTTGATATGATTTATTCATTTGGTGTTATACATCATGCTGAAAATCCGGAAAAAATATTAGATGAGATATATAGAATATTAAAACCAAATGGAGAATTAAAAGTAATGTTATATGCAAAACAATCATGGAAAAAAATGATGATAGATAATAATTTAGATCAATATGAGGCTCAATCTGGATGTCCTATCGCATTCACCTATACAAAAAATGAAATATATCAAATGTTTAATAAATTTAGCAATATAGAAATTAAACAAAATCATATATTTACATATAAAGTAGATTTATATAAGAAGAATATATATGAAAAAGTAGATTATTTTAAAAATATGCCGGATGAAATTTTTAATGAATTTAAAAAACAAATGGGATGGCATTTATGTATAACATGTACAAAAGATATAAATATTATAAATAAACATCAAACACAAAAAATATATAATTTTCCATGGAAACATATTGAGATTAATGATTTTTTTATTGAAGAATTAATTGATAATGCAAATAATGAAATACCAGATTTTAATGATAAATATTGGAATAATGGAAAACATTTTATTAATGAATATACAAATAAAAAAGAAATTTCGGATATAAATTTTTTTCCACAATCTGTTAAAAAGATAACAGAATATTTAATATCTACAACATTTATAAATAAAATAGAAAATTTAACAGGTATATATGATTTGATGATTGATAAAAATTTATATGGAGGTGGATTAACAATTTCTCCAAAAGGTGCAAAATTAAATAAGCATATAGATTTTAATTTTAATAATGACATAAAATTATATAGGGCTATAAATTTAATATTATATTTTAATGATATAGAAGGTGGGGAATTTGTTTTGTGTGATAAAAATATAGATATACAAAAAATTATAAAACCAATAAAAAATAATATATTAATATTTGCATCTAATAATAATACTATTCATGGATTTAATACTATTATTTCAAATTCAAGAAAATCTTTAAATTTATGGTATTATACAAAAACAAAACCATTGTATGTTGATTATATGCCTCATAAAACAATATGGTTATAATGATAAATTTTTACCAATTGGTATATAAACAATATTTTTTATATTTAAATATCTATGCGGATCAATAATTAAACTATCATTTGCAAATTTATATTCTGTAAATATTTTGTGTTTACAACCAATAAAATAAATTTTTTTATCAAATATATATTCATAATTATCTATATATGGATCATATAAATCAACATCAATATTCATCTCATTTAATTGATGTTTTAATAACAATGCAGTACTACCATCAATTAGATTTGTTTCTGGTTTAAATGCATATCCTAATATACATACTTTTAATCCAGTTTTTTCAATATTTTCTTTAATAATATTTGCTAAAAATAATGATTGTGCTTCTCGTTTTTTCATAATAAAATCATAAAAATTATATTCTAATCCTAATTCATTACTTAACCAAGACATTGCAATATTATCTCTTGGATGACATCCTCCGCCATCTCCCATACCTCCGGTTAAATATGCAGGAGATATTAAACGTCGTGTAGATAATGATAATGCTTTTGTAACATCATCAACATTTGTATTAGGTAATTTATGACACATTTCCATAATATTATTAGTAAGTACTACTTTTGTGGTAATAAATGTATTATATGATACTTTTATTAATTCAGCATTTTCAAGAGTTGTTGAAAAAACTGTGGCATTTGTAATAGTCTTATAAAAATCTTTAACTTTTATTTCAGCTTCTTCATTTATTTTTCCCAATAAAATAAATTCGGGATTATAAAAATCATAGATAACTGTACCCATTGCTATAAAAAAAGGATTATAACATAAATTAATATTGTCAGATATTATGGGTATTATATATTTTCGTAGAGTTCCTGGTAAAACAGTAGATATAATTATAACAATTTTTTTTTGATTAATTTCACAAAGTATTTTATTAATTTCTGTAATACAATTTATTAACCACGTATAATCAAAATCTTTACGTTCATCTGGTATAGGGCATTGACCTCCAAAATGACGATCATGTGGAGTTTGAATTGCGACAAAAATAATATCTCCAAATAATAAACATTCTTTCATTGAATCTACAAATCTTAATGTAGATTTATTTATAATATCTGATTCTGATAAATTTTTTTGGAGTTTTTCATCTTTTTCATTGGTATTTAAACATTCTATTGGTTTTTTTGATGAATTTATATTTGGATTTATATCATAACCAACAATATCATGATCTTTTGCACCTATTGCAATAGCAACCGGTAATCCTAATTTACCTAATCCAATAATACCGAGTTTCATTTTTAATAATATAATATTATATATTATTATATTATTATATGTACGAATTAGAAAAAATAAATTCACAAATTATACACAATCCATTTGATCATTCAACATATAAATTTATATCAGATGATACATGTGATAAATTAATTAATAATATTGATCAGATTCTAGATTTTTTAAAACCGAATGAATTATTAAACCAATCTAGATTTATGATTAATTTATTTGGTAATACTAATTATGGATTCGATAATAAAGATTTTATTAAAAAAATAGAAAATATAGAACCGTTGTATACAATAATTAAACAATATGAAAAAGATATACCAACATTATTATATAAAAAATATAATTGTGAATATAATTGTGAATATAATCAAGAAAAGATTATAAATTATTGTTTAATGATAGTTTATGACATAAAAAATTATGAAATCGGACCACATACAGATAGTTACAATCGAAATGTAACTATGGTAACATATCTTGGTCCGATAAAAAATGATGATAAATTAGGACTTATTCTATATAAAGATTTAATTAATAGACATGAAAATGAATGGAAAAAAATACATTATGAATTTGATAATTTTGAACCAATAAAACAAATAGAATATTATAAAGGATCTACTATTGATTTTAAAGTATCAAAAAAATCTTTTCATGGTGTTCCAAAAATTAAAAAAGAATGTGATAGATATAGTTTACAATTTTTCATTTTTAATTAATATTTAATTAATATTTAATTAAGTATTTTTTATGTAATTTATTATTAAATGTTTTTGCTTTAAATCCGATTTTTTCATTTTCTTTAAATGGATAATTATGGATTTTCATATAATTGTATAAAGGACTTTTGTAATTATTGTTTTTTAATTCAGCTGTTAACCATAAAAACTCTTGAACTACATTTTTATCTAAAAAAGGATATCTATTTTCAATACCGTGTAAGCTTCCAGTATATTCTTCTTTTGCTATAAATGCTTCCATTAATCCAGTATAAAAATTAAACCATGGAAATATTGTTGTCAAATCTTCTGGAAACAACCCCATAAATGTACCCCCATCTACTTTTTTTTTATGTGCAGAACATTTTTTAATATTTTCACCTTTCCAACCATAATCCGAAAATATTTCATCACCTCCTGTACCCGATAAAAATATAAAAGTATTATTTTTTCTCGATAATGTATATAAATAATATAAACCTATACCTGCCCAATCATCAATTAAATTATATTTACCATATGTTACATCAATTATAATATTTTCTATGTTTTTTTGATAAGAAATCTTATTTTTATTATATAACTTTTCACTTATCGAATATGTATAATTCATATGATTATCATTTTTATTTTTAGTTCTCATATTTAATATATCTAAATTTTCATTTGCAGTCATTGTATATGATTCAAATGGTATATTATATTTTTCAAGGACGCACGCAATAGACCCAGAATCATAACCACTACTTAAACATAATCCTATTTTAAATTTATTATTATTTGTTCTTTTTAATATTGCTTTTTCAAATGCAATATCCCAATCATCAAAATTTGTTTTGTATTGATTTAAATCAAAATTATATATATTAAATTTCATTTTTAATGATAGATCATTCATATCTAAAATAATGCATTCATTTGGTCTTGATTTTTGATGATTTTTTATATTTAAAAAATCAAATGTTGATGGAAGACTTGAAATTGATATATCAAAATTATTATCATTTTGATTAATAGAATACCATAATGGTTTAGTTGAAAATATATCAGAACTTAATAATATTTCTTGTTTATTAAAATCAAATAGAATTATTGCAAATTCTCCATCTAGTTTTGTTACAAATGTTTCACCATATTCTTTATATAATGGAATTAGGCAACAACCATCCGATTTATAGTCACCAAAATCTTTGTAATTATAAATCTCTCCATTAAATAATAAAACAATATTATTATCTATAAAAGGTTGTATAGTTATTTCACCACAAATATGTAATAAATTATGAATAAAAATATATTCACCATATTCAATAATGTTTGTGTAATCCGGTCCACGTAATTTTAATTTTTCAATACATTTTTTTATTAATTCTTCATTAAATTTATTCTTTTTATATACTAAAAAACTACACATATATTATATATTATTTTAATATTTTAATTATTTTCTCACTAATTTCATTTTCATTATGAATATTTTTATTATTTATACATATATTACATAATATATCATAACAATAATTATGTTTTGTAAAGTCTATAACTATTTCCGAATCATAAGTTGTCATAATAGGATTAAATAAAGATGAATATAAACATATAGTTGGTGTTTTATAACATGCCAATCCGATTGACAATCCACCATGTGGTACAATACATAATTTAGCATGACTTGCAAAAAAAATAGTTTCTCTATAATTAAAATTATTTTTATATGTAATTACATTATCTAATTTATCAAAACGGATATTTTTATATGTTTCAGGTATTATTTGAATTATATCATAATCAATAAATTTATTTTTTATTTTATTTATAATATTTTGAAATTTTGTTTTAGAATAACTTCTAGTATTAACTTTGCCCTGATAGGATACAAATATAAATTTTTTTTGTGGCAAATATTTTTTTACATTAATTATTTCCGTATTTGATAAATATAATTCTCCATATTTATTCGAATTTATTAAATTTAATTGTAATGTATAAAAATCAATTATATGTTTATCATCATAAACATAAAAAGTTTTGCTATTATAATTATTTTGTTTCCAATAATAATTAGATATTATATTGAAATAAATAATATTTGGATATGTTTCATCTATTATAATATATGGATTATTTTTAAATACTTCAAATGCATCAGTATTTTGTATTAAATTTGTGTATGTATTAAAATATTTTCTACCAGTATATAAATAAATTTTAAACGGCATTATATTATTTGTATGTTTATAACTTATAATTCCTATATCTTTTTGAATCTTATTTGGTTCATCAATTTTAATTGATTCGTCAATTTTAATTGATTTATCAATTTTAATTGGTTCGTCAATTTTATTTAATTTGTTATTACGTTTATTAATAATATTTCGTTTATTTAAATTTAATGCATTTGTTTTTATAATTTTTATTTTTGATATTATTGTATCATTATTATCATTATTATCATCATTATTATTATTATTTTTTATTGGAATATCATTACTTTTATTATTTTTTAATAAGAATTTTATTCTATCAATTTTTTCATTAATATTATTTGATTCATTAATATAGTTATATGTATCTCTGATTATTGCAGTCCAATGAATATAATCTCCTAGACCCATAAATATTATATATATTTATTATATATAATATATTTTTGTTCTTTATGCGATTAGAAAAATAATTAAGACTTATTATTAGATTTATTTATTATATTTGTAGTACTTTTACCATCAATTCTATCTATAATTTCTATTTTATTTAAAGATGGATGTTTTTTATAAATATCGGATGGGATATAATCACTACCTTTTGTCCAAATGTCAGGCATAACAATGTTCATTAATTTATCTAATTCAGTTTCATTATTATTTGATAAATTTTCATAATATACATAAATATAATCAACATATGGTACTAATGTAAATAATTTTAATCTATCATCTAAATTATTTATTGGTCTGTTTTCACCCTTAATAAATTTTATTTGTTCATCTGAACTTAATAATACAATTAATTTATCACCTAATTTTTTTGATCTATTTAAAATATGCATATGACCAACGTGTAATATATCAAAACAACCACACGTTAATATTATTTTTTCATTATTATTTTTTATTTTTTTTACAATATATTCAAGTTCTTCTTCTGTTGAAATAATTTTATTATTAAAATATGTATCATTAAAATTTAATTGTAAAAATATTTGATTTTTTAAATTAATATTCTTTAATTCAGATACTTTAATAATGCTGCCTTCTTTTAATATATATCCATTCATATATATTTCTCCTTCTAATAATATAATATATTCATTTTTATCATTAAAAAATAAATTATCTAAGGTATTGCAAATTATCGATACATCATATAATTTATGATTAAAGTTATTTGTAATATAAAAATAATTATATTTACTCAGATCTTCTGTTATTATTGAAACAGATGTTTCATATCCACTTTGTGAACGTTTATATTTATCAATTAATCTTAATAAATCATTTTTATCAGTATAAGTAATATCTAGATTATATATTTCGATTTCCATAACAAAAGTATTATCTTCAATTGCAAATAATCCATGAAATTTTTGTTTTGGTATAAAACAAAATTTATTTTGTCCAATAAAATCAATTTTATCAACAGTTTCTAATTTTATTTTACCATTTAATACTACTAAAATCGTATCTTTCTTAAAATGTGTATGAATAGATGTTCCATTATTTTTATTTATATTTAATATCCATATTCCTATTTTTTGTGATTGATATGCTAAAAATTCATATCCCCATGGTTTTAAACAGATTTTTGATTTATAATCTATATGTTCGCTATTTTTAATATTATAATTATTTGTTAATCTATAATCTATATCATTAAGAAAAAAATATTCCATATATAATTAAATTTGTATATAATTTAATTTAATAAACTTTGACGCAATATATAATGCATAAAAATAACTTTCAATCAATTTATTTTCATTTGTTTTAAAACAATGAGCATTTCCTAACCATATGCAAATTATAAAAATATTTGTTATATTTATATCATCATAATCATATTCTTTATGTTTATTATCATCAATATCAATATTTATATTATTATCGGAAATATCTAACGTAGTAACATTTTTTATATCAAAATAGCTATATCCTCCTAAACCAAAATATAATTTAGCATAATCGTATTCTTTCATACCATAAAACATTGTATTCCCAAAAAAACCTCTAGGATCGATAAATTTTATATCTAAATTTTGACTATTTATTAAAATATTATTTAATTGGATATCTCCATGTACCGGATAATATACATAATTATTATCAGTTGATTTATATGAATTTATAAAATTATCCACATATCTTTCAATAAAATTAACTATTGAATGAATATCAAGGATTTTAAAATTATTAACTGACTCAATAAATGAATATTTATCTATGATTGATTGTATTTCATTTATTCTTGAATGTATTTTTTTATATGTTTCTAATTTTAAATCTTCTTCAAACACATCTAATGATACTATTTTAGATTTTTCATGTAATTTAATTAAATTATTATTAATAATATTAATAATATTATTTTGATTATTTTTATTATTTTTTAAGTATTCTTCACAAGTAATATAATCTTTTAAATATTCTATATAGAATGAATTATTTGAATTATTTGAATTATTTGTATTATTATATATTTTTGGCATTGGAAATTGTATATTATTTATTATAATATTTTTGTAAAATGTAATTTCTTTTTCGATTCTAAAATTACCATAATTAGAAATAGAATATTTTAATAATAAATCTTCATTGAATTTTATAATTTTTGTTAAAAAACTTCCATAACCCGTGTTCATAATATAATATAATTATATTTTTTACTTATATATGCGTGTTTTATTATGTGGTGCTTCTGGCTTAGTCGGAAAGACAATTTATAAATTATTTAAAGAAAATAATATTGATATTATTGGTACATATAATACTAAATCTACTGAAAATTTAATACATATTGACTTTTTAAACATAGAAGATTTAGAAAATAAGATACTTAATTTAAAACCAGATATTTGTATATCTTGTATAGCAGAAAGAGAAAATGAAAAGTGTGAAAAATATTGGGATATAATTAAAAAAACAAATATAGATATAGCATATAACTTATCAGTTATATGTAAAAAATTAAATATATTTCTAATACATTTATCGACCGATTACGTGTATGATGGAATCAATCCTCCATTCACTCCATATTCAGAAACAAATCCATTACAAAATTATGGTATATCAAAATTAATTGCTGAAAAGAGGATAATATCTCATTTTAATGATAATACTAAATATTTAATATTACGTATTCCAGTATTATATTCTGATACTCAGATAAATTTAAATGAAAGTGCTGTAACGATTATAGCAAAAAAAGTAATGAATAAAGTTGAGATATTTAAAGAAGATGATTATTCTCAACGTCATCCATTATTTATTAATGATTTTGCATTATTTCTATTAAAAAAATGTTTGACTAGAGATATTTATGGTATACATTGTTTTTATAATCCATATGACACATATACAAAATATCAGATAGCTGAATTATGTAGTAAAATTTTAAATAAAAATAATAATATAATACCAATAAAACAACAACCAGATAATATTTTACGACCACGAGATACATATTTATATGATGATCAAATAGAATTGTATATAAAACATAATCAAATTACATTATTAGAAAATGGATTAAGATTATGTTTAAATAAATTTATACACCCACAAATAAATAATAATAATAAAGATTTATTTTTACTTATAGATATAGATGGAACATTAGTTGATAGTGAAATAATTCAATGGAAATCATATAGAGATGCATTAATTGAATATAATATTGATTATGATTTTGATACATTTACAAAAATATGTCATAATAGTGACATTAAAGAATATTTATTTAAAAATTATAATTTTTCTATAGAACAATATAATGATATGAAAAATAAAAAGAAAGAATACATGAAAAAATATAAAAACGAGTTAAAATTAATAGATGGATGTGAAAATTTTATAAATAATATTATAAAAAATAATATAAATTATTGTGTTGTTACAAATAGTTCACGAGATACGGTTGAATTATATAAAAATACTATACCTGAATTAAATTTATTACAAAATTGGATATATAGAGAAAATTATAATAAGCCTAAACCATCAAGTGAATGTTACGAATTAGCATTAAAAAAATATTATTTAAATGAAAAATATATTATTGGATTTGAAAATAGTATATGTGGATTAAAAGCACTCCAAAATATTACAAATATTATATATTTTGTTACATATAAAAATTATTTATTTTATGAAGACATAAAAAATGAAGATATCTATTTAATTAAAAATTTTAATGATATATTATAATGATATATTTTTTTATTTTTCAAAGAATATAAATAATTTAAAGTTATATTTATTTTTAATAAAATATATGAAGTATTTGATTACAGGTATCTCTGGATTTCTCGGTCCACATTTAGCACAAAAATTAATTGATAATGGCCACGAAGTTTATGGATTAATACGCGGAACTCGTGGTTCAGAATATGATTTATTAGATATTCTTAATGAGCCAACATTATCTAAAATTAATTTTTTATATGGAGATCTAACACATTACAGAACAATTAATAATATATGTAAACAATATCTATTTGATGGAGTTTTTCATTTAGCAGCACAAACACATCCTCCAACAAGTTTTACTGATCCAATTGGAACATGGGAAACAAATGTTACCGGATCTATAAATTTAATAACAGCATTACAAGATACACAACCTAATACACATTTTATATTTTGTTCTACAGTAGAAGTTTATGGGAATGAAGGTATTGATGGCCGAAAAATAAAAGAAGATAATCCTATTTTACCTGCTAATCCATATGGAGCATCTAAATGTGCAATAGATTTATATGTATGTGAAAGAATGAAAAATAAACAAATGAAAGCTACTGTAATTAGACCATTTTGTTTTACCGGTCCAAGAAGAGGTGCAAGATTTTCTATTGCATCAGATGCTGTTCAAATAGCAAAAATGATGTTAGGTAAGCAAAATATGATATTAAATATAGGTAATTTAGATACAGTTAGAGCTGTTACCGATGTTCGAGATATAGCAAATGCATTTTATTTAGTAATGATGAATGATAATAGTATCGGAAAAGTATATAATGTTTGTGGAGGAAAACCAATGAAAATGAGAGAATATACAAATTTATTGATTAATTATAGTAAGTTAGAAAATATAGAAATGAAAATAGATCAAAAATTGTGGAGACCCATTGATATTATGTATCAGGATGGTGATGCAAGTCTAATAAAAAGTGAATTAGGTTGGGAACCAACAATTCAGATTGAAAAAACAATAGAAGATCTTTTATTTTATTGGGTTAAGAAAATACAAAAAAGTTAATTTTAAAGTTAATTTTTGATAATACCAATCAATTTATTATTTTCTAATATTGGAATAAATTTATATTTTTTTATATTTTTTACATCATATAACATTTTATTTCTATCAGTTTCATAATAAAATTTAGTATTTATATTTTCTTTTTTAATAATATCTAAATTTCTATCAAAACATAATAATCTTCTAATATCACCATCACTTAATAATCCAATTAATTCATCATTATCATTTACAAAAAAACAACATCCAATAGAATATTTTGTCATTTCTAATAATATTTCAGATAAATGAATCTCATCATTTAATATTATTTTTGGAAAATTAATTATCATAATATCATTGATTGTCATTAGAGTTAATCCAATATTTCCACCTGGATGATTTAATTTATATTTATCTAAACTTAGATTATTTTTATCAATCATTATCATTGTTAATATATTTACAAAATATAACATTGACATATAGCTATTTGTCGGTATATTATTGATTGAATTTGATCCATTTATTTCATTTTGTAATGGCAATATTACTGATTTATCACAAACCTTATTTAAAATGCCATCTTTATTACAACTAATCGATATTAAATAAGGTTTGTGTAATTTTAAACTAGGAATTATATTTATTAATTCACTAGTATTACCGCTTTTACTAAAAATAAGTATGATATCATTTTTACTAATTGTACCAATATCACCATGAACAGAATTTAAACAATCTAAATAAAATGCTTTTATACCAATAGATTTTAATAAATTTACACAATGCATTGCAATATTTTCTGATTTCCCAACTCCTATACTATAAATAAATTTATTTTGAATAATATCTGCAATATCAATAATATCATTCAAATTAATATTATTTAATTGATAATTGGATTCATATTTTATTTGATTAATAATTTTTTGATACGAATTTTTTTCAAGATCTAAAATTTTATCAATAAACTCTCTAACACATCCATCACCACCATTTTTTATACATATATAATTTACAATATCCTTACATATATCATGAGCATCATATGGGCAAGCACTAAATGCTACGTTTTCCATAATATTTATATCATTTATATCATCACCAATATATGCAATATTATCATATGTTATATTTTCTTTAATAATCCACTCATCTAATACTTCTAATTTATTTTCTGCACCAAATTTTACATAATCAAACTTTAAATGCTCTATAATTTTATTTATGTTCTCATCATTAATCATATAATTTTTATTTTTAAATCCAGTTATTAATCCATATTTTATATTATTCTTTCTTAATAAAGATAAGCCCATTCCATCCTTTATATCGTAATATTTATTTAATATATTATTTTTTAGATATATTTTACCATTAGTAAATACTCCATCGAAATCAAAACATACTAACCTAATGTTCATTAATATTATATATTAATGAATTTCATAATTTATATTATTATTTTTACATACTTCATTAATATATTTTCTTATTCCATTAATTCTTTTTACATCATATGTACCATTACCTTTAAATTTATCTGAATAATTTTTATTATTAAGTACACCTACACCATAAAATTCTATTAATTTAATATAATTTTTTAAATATGTACATATAAACTCTGCAACAGTATTTGATGTTGTTAATGATGTATATAAACTAATATATGTTCTATTGGGATTAGGATTTGTTTTTAAATTATAAACTATATATTTACCTGTAAAACCTTTGGATAAAATATAATTATATACCTTACTAAAATGACCATTATTATTAAAATATTGATTTATATGTAGATATTCTGGAGTTATAATATATCTTATTTTTTTTATTACATCATCTTTTATTAAATATATATTATGTAAATCATTGATAGCTAACATATCACAATTTGTCAATTCATTTGCTGATTGATTTACTGCAATATGAAAATCATTACTATTTGGTATTATATTTTTAAATGATGGCCCTTTTCCAAAAATTCGTATATTAGTAATATTTTTGAAATCATCAATAAATAAATTAATATTATCTTTTGTTAAAATTATTATATTATCTTTTGTATTAGATTTATTAATTGTATTATTTATATTTATTGGTTTATTAATTGTATTATCTTTTATATTAGGTTTATTAATTGTATTATTTATATTTATTGGTTTATTAATTGTATTATCTTTTATATTAGGTTTATTAATTGTATTATTTATATTTATTGGTTTGTTAATATTTATTTTATTTTTTATTACTTTATTGAATAATAAATTATTCTTTTTAACAATATTCATATATTATCTATATATGAATATTATTGATTTATTTTATTGATTTATTTTATTGATTTATTTTATTGATTATTTTATCATATACATGATTTTTCCAATTTTTATTAGATAACCAAAATGCATGTCCAGCTAGGCTAGCAGGGTTATAAATTAATTCTGATGAAAAAAATGTTGCTATTTCCCATTTTGCAACTTTTCCAATATTTTGTTCTATCATATTTTTTGTAAAATAAACATCCTCAAATAATTTATTCCTACTATTATATGGGAATTTATTTATAACATCAATCATAATTTGTTTTGTTCTTAAACTAAATCCACCATTTCCAACATCATAACTATTCAAACCACATTTTTTTCTCCAAGGTGCTCCAACATAATCATAATTAATAAAATCATTTATATTTGTACCAAATATAATAGAATCTTCTTGATATAATAATATTTTTTCACCAACAAACATTTTCCAAAAATCTTCAGTAGCCAAATATTCACTATATTGATAAGGTGGCATTAAATTATCAAAACGTGTTTTTATTACTTTTATATTTTTATCAATATTATTACATAAACTAACTATATAATTATAATTTAGTGTTCCGCATACTACCGTATGTGACCATTCTGATCCTAATTTATGTATCATGTTACGTATTAAAAATTCTAGATGAGGAAAACATCTATATTCTATTATTACTGCTTCATATTTATTATTTAATCTAATCTCAGGTAATCTTAATTTGCGTATATCATCAATATGTTTATAACATAAATAACGAAATTCTATTTTTGGATTAGATAATATTTGACTAATATTATTATTATAAAATTTATTAAAATTATTTATGTGTGAAAAATAATCATCATTTGGCTTATTATTAAATTTATTACTATTATTATTATCATTATCATTATTATCATTTTTTATTGATTTTAATAATGTATTATGTTTTAATAATTTTGCTCTTAGATTACTATTCATAACTTGTGTTTGAGGTATTTGAGGTATTTGAGGTATATCAGATGATAATTCTAATGGTGATTCTGGTATTGGTTGTAGAGTTGGTGTATTTACATTTACATTTACATTTATATTTTTATATGTTAGTATATTTTTTTTTAATTTTATAATATTCATTTATATAATATAATATTATTTTAGTTTACGTAAATCAACATATTTTTATTATTTGTTTTTATATTTATTTAAAATAAATTTTTTAATTAAGATTTTTTTATTATGATTATTATTATCATTATTATTATCATCTTTAATATCATAATTTTTATCATTATCATTATTATCATCAATATTTAAAGTGTTGATTTTTAATAAATTATTTATTTGTTTTTCTATATATTTGTTAAAATTATTCAGATTAATATCATTATTTGTAAAAATTGGTTGATTAATTATCTCATTATATTTCTCTTTATTTTGTGATAACTCTATAATATAATCTATTAATTTATCTATTGTCTCAAAATCGTCAAAAAATATTACCCTATTTTTATTTATTATAGTAAAAGCATCAGAAGTACCATAATATATTGGTATGGAATTTGCGATAATTGGATTTATTAACTTTTCTGTAAAATAACCCTCTTTTATAATATTTTCTATAGCTAATACAAATTTATATTCCGAATATAATTTTACAGCAATATCATTATATGTTTCAGTTTGATTATATATATGTCTTGACATTTTATTATTCATATTATTACAACTTTGACCGTATGAATCAACTTTCATTTTATTAATAAATTTATTAAATATTTCAACTCGATGAGGATAATTAACTTTATACATGAAACAACACATTTTCTTATCAATAAAAGCAACATTATATTTATTATTTAATTGTCTACGTTCATTTAATGATAACAACATAAATGGTATTGGTATTGTAATACAATTTTCTTTTTTAGTTATTGATCCAATAATCACATCATATAATTTGTTTTTAATTTCTTTTGGCTCTCCTACAAGTAATATATTAAGGCATTTATTATTAATATCATTATTAATATCATTATTAATATCATTATCTGTAGTTATAAATATATCATAATCTAATGAATTTTGTTTACATCCATACAAATTAATAATATTATCTACTATGTTTTTATACCAATTTATTGCATTTTTTGTGTATTTTATATTAATATTTTGATTTGTATTTTTTTTATTATTTAGAATTTGTAATTTTTCAAATCTATTTATTGGATTATTTATTGTATTATTTATTGGATTATTTATTGTATTATTTATTTGATTATTTATTTGATTAATTTGATTATTTATATTTATTGGATTATTTATTAAATTATAATATTTTAACAATTCTTTATCATTTCCACTTAAAAATATAGGTCTAGTTAAACTTGCACATTTAATTAAATCATAATTAATATTACAACCTTTAAAGTACGAATTATCTTTTAATAATTTTTTTAATAAATTTTTTTTAATTAAATAAGTGGTACATTTTTCATTTATATTAAAATTAAATTTTTCATTTAGTTTTTCATTTAGCTTTTCATTAAAAATAAAGAAAGTTTGTAATTGTATTAGTTCATATTCATTATCTATTAGTTCTGATTTTGTAATATTAATAAATTCTGATGGAATCAAAATATTATTTTTATTTATGATTAGATATTCATATTCTAAATAAAATTTATCTATTTGTCTTATATTATCAATATTCTTTAAAATAGGTATTCCAAATAAATATTCATTTACTTTAATATTTTCTATTCTAAACATGCCTTTATAATCTACATATCTATTTTCAATATCAGATAAATCTGAATATTGATAAATATATTTTTTATTTAGACAATACCAATTATCAGTTTTCTGTAATTTTTTCCAATATATATCAATTGCATATAGTGGTTTGTTATATGTTTTCAGTAGATTTGTCAAACCTTCCGTAAAATTATTTAATAATTTTTTTATGTATGTTTTATTAACTATATATGCGGTTGTTGTTTGACATTCTAATGTTTTATTAATAAATTTATTAAAAGTTTTTGTCTCAGAACGATGTACACCTGCAACTATTATAACATCCCATTTAAATTCTTTCATTATTTGATTTATTCCAAACAAAACATATCTATCATTTAATATTTTAATATCATCCTCGCATATAAATACATATTCTAGATCTAAATCTAATACCTGTTTTAATACTTCAATATGACTCTTTGTACATCCAATCGCTCCCTGTGAATTTTTTATAGCATTAAATATTTTTACATCTGAAGATATTTTTTTTAATTCAACTTGTGCTTTATATTTTCTATCTACTCTATAATCAAGATTAATAATATATGTATTTTTTAATTTTGGTAAAATATCAATATGATTTTCTTTTATAGGTATTAACGGTATCATATCATCATAATTAAAATATCCATCAACCCATATAGGTGGCATAGTAATAGTTGCTTCTTTATTTTCTCGTAAATAATATGATGATAATGATAGACTAGAATTTGAAATAATATAATGATCAAATAATGTCATTAATATGAATATCTTTTCTGGATCACTTTCATTAATTAAAATAGGATTATATTTTTTGTAAAAGTCCCAATGTTTAATTTCATCAATTCCATCGGTCATTAGAAAAATATTATATGAATTATTATTTAGTTGACTGTTATTATTTAGTTGACTGTTATTATTTAGTTGATTATTATTTAGAAACATATCGATTGAATTGATAAAATGTTTTTGATCAATTAGATATGATGATTGAATAATATAATCACCTCGTCTAACATGTATCAATATATTTTTTTTATCATTTTGTGTTATTGATTTAAAATATGTTTTGCATGAATCATATTTTGTTTTACAGTTATTAAACAATATATTTTTTATTTTATCAATATTATCATAAAAATATTTATATGATTGAAAATAACCAGATAAAATATAGTTATCATTTCCTAAAAATATTTTATCATAATGAAACTCGGTTTGTTCTTTTATCTCAATACAATTTTCTTTAATTTGATTTCTTTGTATTATATTAAAACTTTTAAACATATCATATTTTTTAAAATTTGGTCTATCCTTTCTACTTTCAACATAATCAATAAAATATAATTCAGTAGAATATTCTATTGATAGATTTAATCCATTTAATATTTGAAATAGAATATTTCCAAAACCAGCATTAGAATACAAATTAATGTAAATCATATAATTAGTAAAGTATATTATCCTTTAAATCCAATTTATGTTATAACATGAATTGAATTTAACACTCCTTTAACTTTTTGTATATTTTTCAGGCGAATAAAGGATATTATAATATAATTAAGTTAAATATAATTAAGTAATAAAAATATTGAAAAAATATATTATTGAGTTTAATTATAATATAGTTAACCATATAATATTAATACATATATAACTAAAACAATGCCAAAATCTAAAAATCCAGAAATATCTATTGATTCAGACAATTCTCATAATTCCGATAATTCTGATAATGATTCGAATGATAATTCTATCAAAAATGTCAATAATGTCCAATATACAGATAATGCTTCTGATGAAGAAATAGAATTAGATGATGATGAATCAAAATTAAGAATGTTAAAAAATCTAAAATATGATTTTGCATCGTATGAAATTAAATACATCTATGAAACCTATCTTAAAAATGATTCAGAAGTTGATCTAAGTCCATCATATCAACGTGAATTTGCATGGACAAATGATAAACAAGACTTATTCATTGATTCAGTTGTAAATAATTATATCATTCCGCCAATTATTTTAATAAAGTTAAATAAAAAAAATGGACATAGATTTGAATGTATGGATGGTCAACATCGTCTAACAGTGTTAAAACATTTTATAGAAGGTAAACCAATTAATAAAAATGCTCCACATTATATAAAGTTTCCTAAAATAGAAAATGAAAAACTTGTTGATGTATATTATAAGAAAAATGACGATATTGATAAATTATACGAAAATAACAAAACAAAAACATTCAGATATATGAATGATGATGAGTTAAGTGCATTTAATGATAAAAAACTTATCGTAATTAAGATTAGTAATTTTGATAAAAAGATGGATGATGTATTTGACAAGATTAAAAATGAAATGTTCTTACGCTTACAAAAAGGTGAGAGAGTCACAGGTACCGATATATTACGTAATTATGATTCAATACTGATAAATACACTTAGAGAATACAATCTATTAAAATATAAGACATTTACAACACATGATTCATTTAAACGGTTAGAAAGTATTTTAGAACTAAAAACAAAAAAGACTACTACAATATTATCATCATATATATTTTTTGTCATTAGATGTATTTTAATTATAAAGAATAATACATTAGATGTAGGTCTGCTAAATGAGACAATACTTCGAGAAGAGATACTAGGTAAGAAGCAATCTAATAGATTTAATATAGATAAAAAAGATGTTATAGATAGTTTGGATAAAATTAAAAAGTTTATAACAAGAGTGTATAAGATGAAAGAACAAGAAAGTTTGCCAAAATTTAATGAATATTTTTTACTAATATTATTAAAGATATATATAGACGAAAAAGACAAACTTAATGAAAAACTAGAATCCTATGAGAAATATAAAGAATATAATAATGAAAAATTTTATCAAAAACTGTTTAATAAAAATACAAATGGCAAAACTATAAAGATTTGTCAAGGTAAATATCTCGATAAACCATATGAATTAATAAAAGCTGAAAACAATGATGATATTGAGGAATAATTTTTTTTAATATAAAAAATAATATTATATAATATTATAATATTATATGGCTACTCAAGAAGAAATAACTAGAAAAATAGAGATACAAAATTCAATAAAAGATAATGCAGAAAAACTTATAATTGCATTTCAAAAGAGAGATGAAACATTTGTAGCAAGACTCCAAATACAACAACAAATCCAAATTAATGCAACACAACTTATTAATGCTTTTACATTAAAATTACAAAAATTATCAGGTCAACCTGCTAAACCATCTACTTCAAAACAACCCGATCCATCTGCTACAGCTGATCCATCTGCTACAGGTGCTCCGACTACAGCACAGATTGAAATAGAAAGTAAGCATCTTCTATTATTACGAACTTGTGGATTTATAACTAGATAAATCTAGTAAAAATATAATTAAATTTAATTAAATAATAATATTTAATTAAATAATAATATTAAATTTATGATTCATATTTTTTAATTTTTTTCTTTAATTCGTGTTTACGTTTTCTATATTCAGAATATTTTGCGTCAGATTCTGAAACTACATCATGTTTTATTTTTCTATATTCTGCATATAATGCTTTTAATTTCTTACGGCGATTAATATCACGAGATGACATTGTATCTAGATCACTTGTAGATGATAAGTGTAATGGATAATTATACATTAAATTCATTGGATTCATTTGAGCATTATATACATTTTGTAAAGTATTGCTTAAGCAATTTGGATCAAGTGATGCTTGATAAGTTGGACCATGTACTTGTGGATATGGAATTTGAGGTGGTGAAATAACTTTTTGAACGGCAGGTACCAAACTAACTTTTTGTATAGGGTGTGTTACTGGTTGTGTTGATAGTGGTTGTAATGATAATGGTGCTGGTCCATGTTGTGTTGGTAGTGATAGTGGTAATTGTGTTGATGTTAGTCCAGATTGTGATGATGGTGACAAATATGGCCAAAGTGATGTTTGTGACTGAGATGATGGTGCTGGTCCATATGGTGGTGACCAATATGATGGTGATTGTGATTGACGTAATTCTTCTGCTTTTTCTGCTTCTTTTTGTGCGTTTGATGGTCCAAATATCGGTGTTTCTGCTGCTGCTGCTTTTTCTGCTTCTTTTTGTGCGTCTGATTGTCCAAATATCGGTGTTTCTGCTGCTTGTCGTTGACGCCATTCTTCATGTTGACGCCATAATGATGAAACCTCTGCTGATGCTTTTGCGTCTTCTGCTGCTTTTTCTGCTTTTGCGTCTTCTGCTGCTTTTTCTCCTGCTGCTTTTTCTGCTGCTTGTCGTCGAAGCCATTCTTCAATTTGACGCCATGGTGATGAAACCTCTGCTGATGCTTTTGCGTCTTCTGCTGCTTTTTCTGCTGATGCTTTTGCGTCTGCTGCTGCTTTTTCTGCTTTACGTAATTCTTCTGCTTTACGTAATTCTTCTGCTTCTGCTTCTGCTTTACGTTGACGTTGTAATTCTTCTGCTGCTTTTTCTGCTGCTGCTTTTTCTGCTGCTGCTTTTTCTGCTGCTGCTTTTTCTGCTGCTGCTTTTTCTGCTGCTGCTTTTTCTGCTGCTGCTTTTTCTGCTGCTGCTTTTTCTGCTGCTGCTTTTTCTGCTGCTGTGGCATCTTCTTTTGTTAACTCGGTAAGTTGATCCATGATATCTTTAGTCAAACCTTCCAAATATTCTGGTTTTATATTTATTCCTATTTTTTTTAAATTACCAATATTTGTATTGATGGTATCTGTAAAACTGCCATCTTCGTTCAACTCTAAAAATTCATTTATTTGTTGAATAATAATTCCAGCACTGGCTTTATCGCTACTTTTATTTATTATATCTTCGGGTATATTTAAACCACCGCCTGTTTGTATAAATAATCGTTCTAATAAACTCATTATAATATATTATAAAATAATATTATATTTTTATTTTTTATAAAATTATAATTCTATTATATCTTTAAAAACAAATTTAAAAAAATTGAAAAATACAATCTATTATATTGTTAATTATTACATACAATAATTAATAAATATTACTAATAATAGTTAAAACTTCTCAACATACACAACCAATGTTTCAAAAAGATACAATTATAGTTAAAAAACAAGGTTCATGTTGTTGTATTTGTATTAAATGCAATTGTGAAGGCAACCAATCTGATAAAAGATGTTGTGTAAAAAATCTATCAGAATATTCAGAATCCCCGTATTTTATAACTGAATATTGTGCAAAACCATTAGATGATAATGATCCATGTTGTGATATTTTTATGACTCTTATATTCTGTGCACCAAAACAAGCAAAGTTTTTTCCATGTCTTATTGGCGCATTTATTAACGGTTGTATCAATCATTATAAAAAAACTGAAATAAATTATTTATGTTAATCTTTTTTATTTGAATGTGATATCTTTTAGTGGAGTTTTTAACATTTCACTTATTGATAAATTTTCTTTTGTTTGTTGTTTTCTTTTTTTATCTTCGTAATATAACACATATAATGCGAGTAATACTACAAGTACTAATAGAACTTTTTCTCTATCACTAAAACCCATCTTCTATATATTATTTATTAGACAAAAAAATAAAAAATTGATTAATTTATATTAAATATATATAAGTATATTATCAATATGTATATAAAATATTATGGCTAATCCAATTTTAATAAAAAAAAGAAAATCTAATATTACTGTAAAAAAAAATAAAAAAAATAAAGAGGACAAAATATCACTAGTAGAAAAAAATAAGTTTATAAAATCATATAATACAATATATAGACATTTAACATATTTAAAATCATGGCGTTTAGCTAAACGAAGTAAATATAATAAAGACATAAAAAAATTAATAGGTGATATAGATATGATAGTTGATTCAAAATATTCATCATTAAATGATATTAGAAAAATTTATGTTCAAATGTTTACATGTAATTATTTTACTAAATTTCAACGTATTTGTGAAGATGAAGAATTTATAAAAATAAACATCGATAATAATTTGAATGAAGAAGAACTTGAAGATTTGCATAATGATATGTATGATGTTATTACAAAAAAAATTAATAACGAAATATCTGTTATTATTGTTAATTTTTTAAAAAAGATTAAAGATAAATTTAACGAATTACCAGAACAAATAATATTATCTACAATAGATAACTATAATATTTTTAATTATGAAACAAAAATATGTGAATATTTACATGAAATTAATTACAAGATTAAGACAAAAAAACTACTAGAAGTATGTATGAAAAGATTAAGATGTGATTTTTATGGTCTAATTGATTTTGATAATATAGATTTTTCGGATGATTCGATTAATAATTTTCTTAATTCTTTCCAAAAAAATAATTTCAAAAACCTAGATAAATTTTTTAATAAAATTAATAATTTAAATAAAGATAAAATTGGAGATGAACTTATAAAAATAGTAATTAATTACAATCATATTGATGATGGATATATTATAAATAGTATTGAAAATATATTTAATTGGGTTATAAAAAATCTAGACATCAAATACACAATACAAATGTTACACTGTATTCCATTAATTATATTTTTTGAAGAAAAATATAATGGTAAATTTTATAAAAATTATAATGAGAACGGAGAAGAAGAAGATGATATAAATACCAATAAATATATATATGATGTTATAATCCAATTAAAAAATAATATTGAAGAAAAAGTAAAAACATATTTTGAAAAAATAGTAAATGTTTATGCTGATAACATTAAAATAAAGATAAAAGATTTTGATAACTTAGATATTTTAATTTCTCAAACATTGCACAATATTTGTTTTCCAATTATATTAGATCTTAAAAAAGGTAAAAAAAATAGTAGAGTTAGACGTTATAGACAAATAAGAAAATCAAATATTATTACAGAAAATAATTTATATGATGATACATATTATTATCTTAGAGTAAGCGATATAAATATTACTGGTAAAAATATAAAAATGTTATACAAAACTATACGTGTTCCTATATTAAATATATTATCAAAATATATAATTAAAGAAAAAAATATTGCCGAACTGGTTGATATTAATATTTTTAAAAATGATAATATTTTACTAACATTAGATGAAAAGATTAATCTTTTTGAAACAATATTTAATGGAAAAATTACTAATAAAAATTTAGTCGACATGATATTTAATAATAATGAACTCGCAATATATATTATTAATAATATTAATACTATTCATGTAACAGAAGACATAATAAAAGCTGCTTTCAAAACATCTAATGTTAGTTTTATCAATAAACTAATTGATATGAAATATAATATGAAGACATCATATTTAAATTATATTTTAGAAAATAAAAATATTGAAGAAATATTAAAAACCATAAATAAATATAATACACTTGATTTTGATGATCAAACTGATTGGATTATGCATATATCATATCTTAATAATACCATTAATATAGGCAAATGTTTTTATAATGAATATAATGAAGATATGATAAATAAAATGAATCAGAATGTAGAAAATGCTCGAAAAACACCAAATCTAATGATGTTAAATAATTTAGAATTTAAAGAATTTGTAGAACATGTGAATAAATATATTAATGTTTTTAAAATTAAACTAAAAATTAATGATATAATTAAATTAAAAGATTTTAATAAAAGACATTATCTTATCAGTTTATTATGTAGTTAACTTATTATTCGGAATTAAATAACTCGTCTATGAATATTTTACATTGTCCTTTAGATATTTCGAATGGTTGTATATATATATAATAATTATAAGTACAAATAGTAATAATATTAAATAATTCATATTATAATATATAATATTATTATTTTTTATAAAGTTATATATATATCAATGGTAAATAATACAAATACTAATAGTCGTTCAAAATCATCATCAAATAAAAATACTAAAATCATAATTATTGTAATATTTGTGCTTATATTATTTACAGGTATTGGTTTATTAGCATATTTCTTAACCAAATCTAATAATTCTTCTGGTAATAAAGATTCTTCTGGTAATAAAGATTCTTCTGGTAATAAAGATTCTTCTGGTAATAAAGATTCTTCTGGTAATAAAGATTCTTCTGGTAATAAAGATTCTTCTGGTAATAAAGATTCTTCTGGTAATAAAGATTCTTCTGGTAATAAAG
>Ga0214921_10001627_pt1 | contig 37749 bp, 32 predicted proteins | sample LL1505_MetaG_FD_177992 | JGI IMG/M metagenome (GOLD analysis project Ga0214921, IMG submission 177992) | Freshwater microbial communities from Lake Lanier, Atlanta, Georgia, United States - LL-1505 | ecosystem: Environmental > Aquatic > Freshwater > Lake | place: USA: Georgia | collected...
CCTCTTCGCTCAGGGCCGAGGCAAAGCCCAGGCCATGCACCAGGCCCAGGCCGAAAACCAGCAGCAGCTCCCACGTCAGTCTGACCTGCTGGCGTAACAGATGCAGGGCCGAAACCACGACGATGGAAGCAGCAATCGCGGGCTCCACCAGACTCGCGGGTACGCTGACCCAGCCCATGGACGCCAGGCCAAAAGTGACGCCATGGGCTACCGTGAAGGCCGTCAACAAGGCCGCCCAGCGCCGCAGACCGATGCCACTGGCCAACAGCGCCACCAAAAACACCAAATGATCGGCGCCGCCCAAGATATGGTCAAAGCCATGTCGCGCAAAGTTGGCCACATGCCGCTGGACGGGCGCAAAAAACTCCAGCTTGGGCTGCCTCGGCGACAGCATGCCCACTTCCTCCGCGACCGTTTTCCCCTCTTGCACGCGCGAGACCTTGACCTTTAGCGTTTCCAGTGGTGACCCCGACGATGCGGGCGATGCCAAAGGGGTGCGGCTCCACAATCCATAGTCCAGCGTCACGACGGCAGGCGCAAGATCCCAAGCGGCGGCTCCGACCATCAACAATTGGGCAGGAACTGGGTTGGGCGCGGCGGCACCCGCAGACGGAGCATCGGGCGGCGGAGCGGGCGTCAGCAGCATCTGAGTCCACGCCGCCGGGTGGCCGTCGCCCCGTATTGAGAGGGCGCCTTGCACCTGGGTGATGAGTTCGGCTTGGTGCACCTGGATTTCTTCACGGTCCAGTCGACCGTCGCCGTTGTCATCTGCGCCAACGAATGCGGTAGCGGGTATGGATACGGCGACAAAAATTTGTTTGCCGGTCAAACTTACCTTGGCGTGGCCGGTTTCCACCACGTGGGCGCTGAGCGCCAGGGGTGCAAACCCGATCCCCCAAAATAAACTTCGGAGAAGTTTCAGGAAAAAAGCGCACATCACACCAGCATTCATCAATGAACCCTACCGCAACGGCGCGGAGAAGAAAGTAGCGGGGCCAATGGCCCACATCGCCTTAGAAAATTAGGTTTACCATGCCGCCACCCGCACCGGACGGTCTTGTCAACGACCCCGAATAGTATCCCGGCAAGGGCAATACAAGATCCACCACTCGCCCCGAGGTTCCCATGAAAACTGTGAAATCCTTTCCGCGCAAAGTCAAAGAGACGCCCAACCTCTTCATTCCCCTACCGGATGGCACCCAACTGGCAGCTCGGGTGTGGATGCCCGCCGACGCTGTAAAAAGCCCAGTGCCCGTGATTTTGGAATACCTGCCCTACCGTAAACGCGATGGCACGGTGGTGCGCGACGCTCTTACCCACCCCTATTTGGCCGGACACGGTTACGCTTGCGTGCGGGTGGACATGCGCGGCAACGGCGACTCCGACGGCCTGATGCTCGACGAATACAGCGAGCAGGAACTCAAAGACGCCGAGGACGTGATTGCCTGGCTCGTGGCCCAGCCTTGGAGTACCGGGCGCGTGGGCATGATGGGCATTTCTTGGGGCGGGTTTAACGGCCTTCAGGTCGCTGCCCGCCAGCCCAAGGGCCTGGACGCAGTGATTACCTTGTGCTCGACCGATGATCGCTACAGCGACGACATCCACTTTAAGGGCGGCTGCCTTCTGAGTGAAAACCTGGGTTGGTCGGCCACGATGTTTGGCTATTCCTCGCGCCCGCCAGACCCTGCTTTGGTGGGTGACCGCTGGCGGGACATGTGGCTGGAGCGCCTGAACGCCGAGCCGCTTCTGGCCATCGACTGGCTGCAACACCCCCACCGCGACGCCTACTGGAAGCGCGGCTCAGTGTGTGAAGACATTGGCGCCATCCAAGCCGCCGTGCTCGCCATCGGCGGCTGGAACGATGCCTATACCAACGCTGTGCCCCGTCTGGTGGGCAGCATGAAGTCACCGGTCAAGGGCATTATTGGTCCCTGGGCGCACAAATACCCGCACTTTGCGGTGCCCGAGCCGCGCATCGGATTTTTGCAGGAAGCGCTGCGCTGGTGGGACCGCTGGCTCAAAGATGCGCCCACCGGCGTAGAGCACGATCCGGCTTTTCGCACTTACATCATGGATTTGCAGCCGCCAGGCGCGAGCATCAGCCACATCCCCGGGCGCTGGGTGAGCGACCAGACCTGGCCTAGCGACCGCCACCAGACCCAGCGCCTCTACCTGAATGGCTCGGGCCTGGCCCCTGAGGCAGGTCGGGCGGGCAAGCGCTCCGTCAGTTCGCCCCAACACACCGGGGCCGACAGTGGCGAATACTGCATCATCTGGATGGGCCCGGAATTTCCAGGGGACCAACGCCAAGACGACGCAGGCTCCCTCACCTTTGATGCCGAGGCCCTCAAAACCGGCTTCGACCTGGTGGGAGCGCCCGTACTGACGCTGCAATTTAGCGTCGACCGACCGGTGGCGCACATCGCTGTGCGTCTGAACAGCGTCTGGCCCGACGGCAGCGTATCGCGTCTGAGCTACGCCGTGGCCAACCTGACGCATTTGCACGGCAGCGCCAGCCACGAACATCCGCAAGCACTCGAACCCGGCAAACGCTATACCGTACAAATCGCCCTGGACGACATGGCGTACCACGTTCCCAAAGGCCACCACCTTCGCGTATCGCTGTCCACCAGCTACTGGCCGCTGATCTGGCCCGCGCCCCAACCGGTGCAACTCACCGTGCACACCGGCAAAAGCTTTATCGATGTACCGACCCGGCCCAAGGTGCGGGGCGAAAAGGCACCCGTATTTAGCCCGGCGGAAGGCGCCCCGGCGGTCAAACTCAAAACGATTGACAAGCCCTGGAACAAGCGCGAGGTGACGATCAACCAAGCCACCGGCGAGCGGCGCATGACGATTGAGGACGACTTTGGCCGCAGCACCAGCACCGAGCACGGCCTGACCACCTGGGGCAGCGGCCGGGAAAGCTACCGTATCCTGCCGCATGACCCGCTGTCAGCCCGGCAAGAATGCCACTGGTCGATGGAAACCGCCCGTGGCAATTGGGTCACCCGCACTGAGACCTACTCCGCCATGGGCGCCAGCGCCACCCACTGGCACATCACCGGTCGCCTGGAAGCCTACGAGGGCGACCGGCAAATCCTGGTGCGTACCTGGGACAAGAAAATCAAGCGCCAACTGCTCTAGTGCGGGCCAGGCGGGGTCCGTTCAATGCGGGCCCAAAGCCCCTTCTAGAATGACCTTGTGACAGCCCCTACCCTGCCCCCCCGCCGCCCGATTCGGGAACTCCCCGACACACTGATCAGCCAGATTGCTGCGGGTGAAGTGGTGGAAAGACCCGCCTCCGTGGTGCGCGAACTGGTGGACAACGCCCTGGACGCGGGAGCGCGTCAGGTCACGGTACGGCTGCTGGCGGGCGGTGTACGCCTGATTTCGGTTGAAGACGATGGCATGGGCATCCTGCCGGGCGAGTTGCCGATCGCTTTCAAGCGCCATGCGACCAGCAAAATTGGCAACCTCCAAGACCTGGAATCGGTCACCACCATGGGGTTTCGGGGCGAGGCGCTGGCGGCAATCAACTCGATTGCCGACTGCGCCATTTTGTCGCGTGCCAGTGGCGAGAGCGAGGCGTTTTTGCTGGATGGCCGCACCGGGGAACTGCGCCCCATCGCCCGCGCCCAAGGGACGACAGTCGAAGTCAAAGAGCTTTTTTACAGCACCCCGGCGCGCCGGAAATTTCTAAAAACCGATGCCACCGAATTGGCCCATTGCATCGAAGCCGTGCGGCGGCACGCCCTGGCCCGCCCCGATGTGGGGTTTGCCATCTGGCACGAAGGCAAGGTCGTCGAGCAGTGGCGCGCAAGTGGCACCGACCTGGACGCTTCTGCCGAGCGGTCGCAGCCCGTCGCGGCGCTGGACCGGCGGCTGGCCGATGTGTTGGGCGCAGACTTTCTGGCGCGTTCGATTGCCGTAGATTGGAGCAGTTCAGGCGAACGACACGACGGCTCCGGCTCTTCGGCACCCAAAATGCGGGTGTGGGGTCGCGTGGGCATCCCCGATGCTGCCCGGGCCCGGTCGGACCAACAGTATTGCTATGTGAACGGCCGCTTTGTGCGTGACAAAGTCCTGAGTCACGCGGCCCGCAGCGCCTTTGAAGACGTGCTACACGGCCAGCGCCAGCCCGTCTATGCGCTGTATTTGGAGATGGATCCCACCCGGGTCGATGTCAACGTGCACCCGACCAAGATTGAGGTGCGGTTTCGGGACAGTCGCGAAGTCCACCAGGCCATGCGCCACGCCACCGAAGAGGCGCTCGCCGCACCCCGCGCGCAAATTCAAAGCCACAGCCCGGCACCCTCCCAAGGTGACCTACCGGTCGATGAATCCACCCCTGCCACACCGCGCTGGACGCACTCCCTGCAGCCTACGCCAAGGCCCTCAGGCGGCGCCCTCTATCCAAGCCAGCATTCGATGGCTTTTCAGGCCCAAGAGGCGCTGCCGGGCCAGCCGGTGAGCGATTTGGCGGCGCTGTGGCACTCCCCGAAGACGGCTTTAGAAAATGCTGCGCCACCGGCCATGGCCGCCAGCCCTGACGCCCCCCTGCCCCAAGGCGAGTGGCCGCTGGGCCGTGCGCTGGCGCAATTGCAAGGCATTTACATCTTGGCGGAGAACGCCCAAGGCTTGGTGGTGGTCGACATGCATGCCGCCCACGAGCGCATCGTCTACGAACGGCTCAAGACCCAATGGTCAGGCGCCGTCGATGACCCAGCGACACGGCGCCTGGCCAGCCAGCCCCTGTTGATACCCGCCACATTCGCCTGCACCGACACCGAGGCCGCGACCGCGGAGGCCCACACCGACACCCTGCAGGCCCTCGGCCTGGAGATCAGTGCCTTTTCACCCCGCACGCTGGCCGTGCGAGCGGTGCCCACCACCCTCGCGCAGGGCGATGCGGTCGAACTGGCGCGCAGCGTGTTGGCTGAACTTGAACAGCACGACGCAAGCACCGTGGTCCAGCGCGCGCACAACGAGCTGCTGGCGACCATGGCCTGCCACGGCGCCGTACGCGCCAACCGCCGCCTGAACCTGGATGAAATGAACGCGTTGCTTCGTCAGATGGAGCAAACCGAACGCAGCGACCAATGCAACCATGGCCGTCCTACCTGGCGAACGGTGTCGGTCGCCGATCTGGACAAACTGTTTTTGCGAGGACGCTGAGAAACTAACGGTAGCGCGCCGACATTGATCGAATAGCGGCCACTATCCGGCCGACGCTGATCCGAGGGAATTAGTTATCTGCAAGCGGATCGGCGCCAGAGTCACGTTGGGCCATGGAAGGCCCCGGCAAGGACACCATAAACGGGAAACTGAGTCCATCGTCGAACTGCAGGGGTCCGGTGTATTCGATACCTGCGTGTTGCTCTGCCAGTTCCAGGGCGCGGCGAGCGCTTGCAGTGAGTGTGACAAAGGTGTTGCGCTTGTCCGCCTCGCCCTTGTGCAGCACCAGCCAATCTTCGGCAATCAGTCGTTTAAGGTGGTAACGCACACCTGTTTGGGAATGTGTCAGCCCCGCCAGCAGCGACTTGATCGTGACGTCTTGCACGCCATCGTTCATCATGACCAACAAAAGAATGTCGAAGGGGATGAGCGATGAGTTGATTCCAAGGTACTTGTGAATCAGTACTCTAAATTTCAGTAATCTTGCATTATTCGATTTTGTTTCCAAGATCATTGAGTCATTCAAGCAGATTTTTAGCCCACTAGATATTGTTAGGTTTTAAAAATTACCTTTAATTATTTTTGAAATTCATATAATATATTTACTTTTGATAAATTACTATTAATTTACATTAAAACAATAAGAATAACTGTAGGCTTAATTTATTAAAATTTCGAAAAATTTATAACGCAAGAATATTGCTTTTTACTTTTAGTAACGACAAAAAGCAAGGCCACCTCTGATCCACCGACTCCATTTTGCTTTTTCGAATACTTTGCAGGCAAAGCGTCACTCAAAGACCAAATACCAACCTGGCGCTTACGACCAGTAATTCGCCTTTACGCAGAACCTAAATCGAAGACCAGGAAATCGTGTCCACCAATCAGCTTGTAATTTTAAGTAAATTATCATTTTTTTAACAGAATTTTTTTAGAATCTAGACCTAAAAACGTATCTCAAATAAGCGCATTAATTTAGTATAAAAAATACTAAATTATTTAACTTATGTATTACTTTTAGATTAATTGGCAGGATTCTTTGAGCCTCTCCTGCGGAAGGCCATGCCCCCTCCAACAGCCTTTGGCGCCTAGGTGGGAACACCCCAGCCGTAGAATCCTGCGGACATGCCAACAGCCCCTGCGCGCCCCTCGTCAAGCACCAAGCCGGTGCGCACGGAAATCCGCGCCTTGTGGCTGTTGGCCTGGCCCATCATGGTCGGACAGTTGGCCAATATCGGCATGTCGGTGGCCCAGTTAGCCATGGCCGGTCACGCCTCAGCGCAGGATTTGGCAGGGGTATCACTCGGGATTTCGGTCTGGAACATGGTGATCATCACGCTGATGGGGATCATGATGTCGGTGAATCCGCTGGTGGCCCACCACGTGGGAGCCCAGGAGCTGGACCACATCCCGCACTTGGTGCGCCAAGCGCTGTGGAAAGCGTTATTTTTGGGGTTGGTAGCGGCGGGAATCTTGCAGGCCAGCACGCTGGTCTTCGATTTCATGGCGCTCGAACCGATAACCCACGACGTCGCGGTCGGCTTTTTGCAAATTACCAGTTTTGCCTTGCCGGCTTTTGCCGCTTATCGCGTGCTTTACGGTTATAGCGCCAGCATGGGACAGACCAAACCCATGATGGTCGTGGCGCTGGGTGTACTCTTGGTGAATATTATTTTGAGCTGGCTGCTGGTTTTTGGCCATGCAGGTTTGACGGCTCGGGGCGGGCTCGGCTGCGCCTGGTCAACCTTGGCGTGCGTATGGGTCAACCTGGGCGGACTGCTCTGGTGGATGCGGCGTAGCCCGGCATTTACGAGCACGTGGCCCTTGACCCAGTGGGAATGGCCGCACGTGCCCAAGCTGCGCAGCCTGCTAAAAATGGGCCTGCCGATTGGCGTGACGTATTTTGCCGAGACCAGCGCTTTTGCCCTGATCGCCCTGCTGGTAGCACGGTTTGGCAGCCACCAGGTGGCGGCGCACCAGGTGGCGCTGAATTTCACGTCTTTGGTGTTTATGGTGCCCCTCAGCTTAGGGGTCGGCGTGCTGACCCGCGTGGGTCATGCCTTGGGCGCGGGCGACCCCGGGGCAGCGCGGTTTCGCGCCTGGATTGGCGTGGGGGTCGGGTTGGCTTTTGCGCTCGTTTCCGCAGGTGGTATCGCATGGTGGCGCACCGAAATTGCCAGCATGTACACCGATGACGCGGTCGTCGTGGCGTTGGCGTCGCAGTTGTTATTGCTGGCGGCCGTGTTCCAGTTGTCCGACGCCGCCCAGGTGGTGACCAGTGGAGCGATCCGCGGCTACAAAATTACGCGTGCACCGATGTGGGTGCAGCTCCTGGCTTTTTGGGTAGTCTCTCTGCCTTTGGGCTATTTGTTGGGTATCACCCCCCACCTCGCCCCGGACTGGATACGCGCCCTGTCGTGGTTTCCAGCCCAAGCGCTTCAAGCCGGAGGCTTTTGGCTCGGTCTGGTCGTGGGGCTCACGGTGGCAGCGGCGGGTCTGATGCTGCTGCTTCGTCAGGTGGCGCGCAACCATCTGGCGGACCAAGCACGCACTCCCAGCCAGGTGGCCGGGGGCTAAACATGGCGCCCGCCCTTCCCTTTCACATCGGGCTGGCCGGCCCGACGGCCGCCGGTAAGACCGCCGCCGCCCTGGCAATTGCGCAGCACTATGCGTGCGAAATCGTCAGCGTCGACTCCGCATTGGTCTACCGGAGCATGGACATCGGCACCGCAAAGCCCAGCGCCTCTGAATTGGCCGCCGTCCCCCACCACCTGATCGACATTCGCGATCCGCTTCAGCCATTTAGCGCCGCCGAATTTGTGTCCGATACGCAGCGCCTGATCGCCGAGATCAGCGGGCGCGGCAAGCTGCCCCTGCTGGTCGGCGGCACCATGTTGTATTTCAAGGCGCTCTACGACGGCATCGACCCGATGCCCGCCGCAAACGCTGACGTACGCGCCGAAATTGAGCTTGAAGCCCACAACCAAGGCTGGCCTGCGCTGCACGCCGAACTAGCCCGGGTCGACCCTGAGACGGCGGCGCGCCTCGCCCCCGCGGACAGTCAGCGCATACAGCGCGCGCTCGAAGTATTTCGGCTCAGCGGCCTGCCGCTGTCGCACTTTCATGCCCGCCAAAGCAGGTCTGGCGAGCCAGCCACCCCAATGCAGGGCGGGCTAATTTCGCTGGAGCCCCAAGACCGCGCTTGGCTGCACGGGCGCATTGCGCTGCGCTTTGACCAAATGCTCGAAGATGGGCTGGTGGAGGAAGTTAAGGGGCTGCGCGCGCGCGGCGACCTGCACCCGGATTTGCCCTCCATGCGCTGCGTGGGCTACCGCCAGGTGTGGGAGGCGCTCGACGGTACCTCCCCCTGGGCGGACCTGCGCGACAAAGGCATCTTTGCCACCCGACAGCTGGCCAAGCGGCAGATCACCTGGCTGCGCTCCATGGCTCGACGCCAAGTGGTGGCCTGCGACCAAGCCAGCGCGCTGGAGCAGGTGCTGCAGGCGGTCCATACCTTGGTAGCGGCGCGCCCATGAGCCAACACGATCCCAGCTTGCAAATTGCGCATCTGTCCAAGCGCTATGGCCGCGTTCCGGTGTTCAGTGACGTGTCGCTCGCGGTGGAACCGAGTGAATTTGTGGCAATCATGGGCGAATCGGGCGTGGGCAAATCGACCTTGCTCAATTGCATGGCGGGCCTGGACACGTGGGACGCCGGCAGCGTGCAGGTCGGCGGTACCGACCTGGGTGGTCTGAGCGACGACCAGCGCGCGGCGCTGCGGCGCACACACATTGGCTTTGTGTTTCAGGCTTTTCACGTACTGCCGCACTTGGACGTCGCGCAAAATGTGGCGCTGCCCCTGTTGCTGTTGGGCACGCCTGATGGGGCGCGCGTGGCGGCGTTGCTGGAGTCGGTCGGCCTGGCTGGCTTGGGGGGACGGCTGCCGCAGCAACTCAGTGGCGGGCAACTCCAGCGTGTGGCCATTGCCCGAGCCCTGGTGCACCGGCCCCGCCTGATATTGGCGGACGAACCCACGGGCAACCTGGACCCCGACACCGCCCGCGTGGTGATGGACGCGCTGGTGGCCCAAACCCGCCTGCATGGCGCCTCACTCGTGCTGGTCACGCATTCGGCGGCTGCGACGGAGCGGGCCGACCGCGTTCTGCGGCTGACGCCGGGGGGAATGGTGGATGCCGCCCCGATGGGCCGCAACTACGCCGCGCCGATATGAGGGACCAGGCCTGCGGTGGCCTGGCCGCTCTTTAGCGCGGCGGTAAACGCCAACATCCGGTCGATCGGCAAGCGCGCGCGCAGCCCCAGGGTCGGATCGACCCCGACCTCGTTGGCGCCGGTTTCCAGCACCCGGGCCACACCGGCCAGGCCATTCATGGCCATCCATGGACAGTGCGCGCAGCTTTTGCAGGTGGCGCTATTGCCTGCGGTGGGCGCTTCGATAAAGGTCTTGCCGGGGTTCAGGGTGCGCAGCTTGTGCATCATCCCGCCGTCGGTGGCCACGATAAAGGTGGTCGCATCCAAGGTCTGGGCGGCCTTCAAGATGGCCGAGGTGGAACCCACGGCATCGGCCAGCGCCACCACATCGGCCGGAGATTCGGGGTGGACCAACACCTTGGCACCCGGATGTTCGGCTTTGAGGGCCTGCAACTCGAAAGCCTTGAATTCGTCATGCACGATGCAGGCGCCCTGCCAAAACACCATGTCCGCTCCCGTTTCCTGCTGGATATAAGAACCAAGGTGCTTGTCGGGCGCCCACAGAATTTTTTGCCCCGCCGCCTTGAGCGCGCGCACGATGTCCAGCGCGCAGCTGGAGGTGACCACCCAGTCCGCACGCGCTTTGACCGCCGCGCTGGTGTTGGCGTAGACCACCACCGTACGGTCGGGGTGGGCATCGCAAAAAGCGCTGAACTCGTCAACGGGGCAGCCCAGATCGAGCGAACAGGTGGCGTCCAAGTCGGGCATCAGAACGCGTTTTTCGGGGCTCAGAATCTTGGCCGTTTCGCCCATAAATCGCACGCCCGACACCACCAGCGTCTGGGCGGCATGGTCGCGCCCAAAACGCGCCATTTCCAGAGAATCGCTGACCAAGCCGCCGGTCGCCTCCGCCAAATCCTGTAAATCGGGGTGCACGTAATAGTGCGACACCATGACGGCGTTATTTTCCTTCAGCAGCCGGGCGATTTTTTCTTTCAAGAGCACGCGCTCGGCCTGCGAGGGCTCCACCGGCACCCGCGCCCAAGCATGGCGGGTGGTACAGGCGGGTTGTTCGTATTCAACGTCGATGACGGCCGTATCCAAAATTGCGATGGGCATCACAAGTCCTCAAAACGCATAGAAAAATCCGTGGCGCGCACGTCTTTGGTGAGCGCACCGATAGAAATGCGGTCCACGCCGGTGGCTGCGATATCGCGTACCGTCGCCATCGTCACACCGCCGGAGACTTCCAAAATAGCCCGTCCGGCGTTCAAAGCCACCGCTTGGCGCATCTGGTCAAAACTCATGTTGTCCAGCAACACCATGCGCGCGCCGGCCTGCAGCGCCTCGTCGAGCTGGGCCAGCGTTTCCACCTCAATTTCGATGAACTGGGCTTGGGTGGCCACCGCCTGAGCGCGGGCCAGGGCAGCACTGACGCCGCCAGCGGCGGCAATGTGGTTTTCCTTAATCAGCACGGCATCAAACAGCCCGATGCGGTGGTTGGTGCCGCCCCCGGCTCGCACCGCATACTTTTGGGCCAAGCGCAATCCGGGCAGGGTTTTGCGGGTGTCCACAATCACCGCGCGATTCCCAGGCACGTCGCGGATCGCCTCGACATAGGCCGCGGTTTGCGTGGCCACGGCGCTGAGGAGTTGCAAAAAGTTCAGTGCCGTGCGCTCGGCGGTCAGCAGCGCCTGGGCCTGGCCCTCGATCTGCAAGACCACCTGGTCCGCCTCGGTACGCTGGCCTTCGGGCGCCGACCAGCGCAGGCGTGCGCTCGGGTCCAGTGCCAGCACCGCGGCGCTGGCCCAGGCGGTGCCACACAACACCGCGGATTCCCGCACCAGCACGCGGGCCTGTGCCCGGCGTTGGGGATCAATCAAAGCGGCGGTCAAGTCGCCGGCGCCTACATCCTCGGCCAAGGCGCGCGCCACATCGGCGCTGGCCAGGGCCGAAATGGCCTGCGGAAAAAAGTCGAAATGCGTCATAGGGCGCGTAGCATAGCGCCAGCACCGGTAAAATCCGCCGCAACCAGGATCCACTATGTCTTTATTTCGCCGCCCCGACTACCACTCCGACGCCACGCAGTTCATTGACCAGCTCAAGGCGGCCAAACCCCAGCTCGAGGCGCAGCAGCGTGCAGGACGGGCCCTGTTGTGGGACAAAAACCTCGACCGCACCGAACAGCAAGCGTTCAAAACGGCCAAAGTGGCGCAAGGTGCCTACGTCTACCAAACCAAGTCGGACCACTAGGGCCCGCCTGCTGTGCCGCCGGACTCCTCACCGGACCGTGGATGCCGTGACCGTCGTCTCCCACCGCGCAGCGCGTGCGCCATTGTTGTTCCCCGTGGGCGTTTACGGTAGCCGCTCTTGACCCAGCACGTGCTCCCGCTTGAGGCCGAAGACGCCGCCTTGTCTGCCATGCCCGACGTGGTCGATCACGTGGCGGTGGCGCGCCTGTACGGTGAACCCCTGTTCACCATGCCACACGACCTCTACATCCCGCCGGATGCGCTGGAGGTTTTTCTGGAGGCCTTTGAGGGTCCTCTGGACTTTTTGCTCTACCTGATCCGCAAGCAGAATTTCAATATTCTGGATATCCCCATGCTGAGCGTGACCAAACAGTATTTGGTGTACGTCGACCAGATTCGCAAGCGCAACCTCGAGTTGGCGGCCGAATACCTGCTGATGGCGGCGATGCTGATTGAGATCAAGTCGCGCATGCTGCTGCCTCCGAAAAAAGTCGCCGAAGGCGAAGAAGCGGAAGACCCTCGCGCTGAGTTGGTGCGGCGCTTGCTGGAGTACGAGCAAATCAAACTCGGCGCCGCCCGCCTGAACGCGATTCCGCAATTTGGCCGCGACTTTCTGCAGGCGGCAGTCTTCATTGAGCAGAGCCTGCAACCGCGCTTTCCGGAAGTCAACGTCGTCGACCTGCGCGAAGCCTGGGCCTCTATCCTGCAGCGGGCCCGGTTGGTGCAACACCACAAGATCAGTCGCGAGGAACTCTCGGTGCGTGAATACATGAGCATGGTGCTGAAGAAGCTGCAGGGGCGGCGTTTTGTCGGCTTTGAAGACCTGTTTGAGAGCGGCAGCGGGATGGGCGTTTTGGTGGTGACCTTTATTGCGCTGCTGGAACTGGCCAAAGAGACGCTGGTAGAAATCACCCAAGCGGAGGCTTTTGCCCCGATTTACGTGCGTTTGTCGTATACCGCCACCTGATGCTCGGCGGTCCGGACCCCGTTTCGCTCTCCGCCGCTGACCACTGACCGTATTTCCCACAAGGAGTTCTCCCATGGCTGCATCTGCAACACCTGACGACAAAGCTGCCGGTCAAATTGGTGGCACGCCCTATGGCACCTTGCCACCCGCGTCGCCCATGGCGAATCGCCGCCCCATCAGCCTGCCGCGCCTTTTGGAAATGCACACCCGGGGCGAAAAAATCACCATGCTCACGGCCTATGACGCCACCTTTGCGGCCGTGGCCGATGCCGCGGGGGTGGAATGTATTTTGGTCGGTGACTCCTTGGGCATGGTCTGTCAGGGCTTGCACAGCACGGTGGGGGTGAGCCTCGAAGACATGCGGTACCACACCGAAAGCGTCTCGCGCGGGATTCGGCGCGCTCAGGGCACCGCCTGGGTGATTGCCGACTTGCCCTTTGGCACCTACCAGGAATCCAAGGAGCAGGCCTTTCGCAGTGCGGCCGTGCTGATGCAGGCGGGCGCCCACATGATCAAGTTAGAGGGCGGCGGCTGGACCACGGAGGTGGTGCACTTTCTGGTGCAGCGCGGCATCCCCGTGTGCGCCCACCTGGGCCTGACGCCACAAACTGTGCACGCTCTGGGCGGCTACCGGGTTCAGGGAAAGTCTGACGCCAGTGCCGAACTGCTCACGCAAGAGGCCCATGCACTGCAGGAGGCGGGTGCTTCCATGATGGTCCTGGAGATGGTTCCGGCGCAGCTTTCGGCCAGCCTGACGCGGTCACTCACCCGCTGCGCCACTATTGGCATTGGTGCCGGCAAAGACACCGCCGGTCAGGTGCTGGTGTTGCACGACATGTTGGGAGTGAACTTGGGCAAGATGCCCAAGTTTGTACGCAACTTTATGGCAGACTCTGCCTCCATTCGCGGCGCCATGGAGGCTTATGTCGCCGCCGTCAAAGACGGGAGCTTCCCGGTGGACACATTGCACGCATGGTGAGCCCGACCGCTTTGCCAGCGGCCCTGGCGCTTTTTGATTGACTTACCGCTTCGCAATTGATGCACATCGTCCATACCCTGCCCGCACTGGCGGACGCTCTCCGGCCTTACCGCCATCCGGCTGTGGTGCCCACCATGGGCAATCTGCACGAAGGCCATCTGGCGCTGGTGCGCCAGGCCAAATCCTTGGGCGACCTGACCGTGGCCACTATTTTTGTCAACCGGCTCCAGTTTGGCCCGCAGGATGACTTTGACACCTACCCCCGTACCCTAGCGGCCGACTGTGCGCAACTCGAAGCCGCTGGATGCGATCTGGTCTTTGCGCCGACCGAGCAAGAGTTTTACCCGGAACCCCAGGCCTTTCGTATCGCGCCCCCCGTCGCGCTCACCGACCTGCTGGAGGGTCAGTTTCGCCCCGGCTTTTTCGCGGCTGTGTGCACCGTCGTGCTCAAGCTGCTCTGCAGCACCCAAGCGCGCAGCGCAGTGTTTGGCAAAAAAGACTACCAACAGCTGATGGTGATCCGCCAAATGGCCCGTCAGTTCAATCTGCCGGTAAATATCGTGGGCGGAGACACCCAGCGTGCACCCGACGGCCTGGCCCTGTCCTCGCGCAACGGTTACCTGAGCAGCGATGAGCGCGCCCAAGCGGCCGAACTCTATGCCAGCCTGCAAACGGTGGCCCAGGCGGTGCGGGCAGGGCACACTGACTTTGGCCCTTTAGAGACCCATGCCATGGACTCGCTACGGCAGCGCGGTTGGCAGCCAGACTATGTGGCATTGCGGCGCCAAAGTGATTTGCAAATGCCGCAACCGGGGGACGCGCTGGTGGTTCTGGCCGCTGCGCGTTTGGGCACGACACGCTTGATTGACAACCTGGAACTGTAAAAGGCCGGCTTGCGACGGCTGCGGGCACGGTCAGCCCGGCAACGCCGTCATTTGACTTGTATCAGGGGAAAAAGCGGGGCTTGGGCGCACCATGCGACTTCGCCCTCCGGCTCCTTTTATGTCCTCCCCTGCCCTGTTCCGAAAATACCGTTGGTGGTTGCTGCTAAGCGCCTGTGCACTCCTGATAGGCGGAGTATGGGGGTGGCGCTGGTGGCACGGCACGGCCGTCGTGGGGGAGCCGATACTGCGACGCGACTTTGTGCAAACCGTCGTTGCCAGTGGACGCGTGGAAAACCCGCACCGGATCAACCTCGGTACGCAAATCACCAGCACCGTCTTGCGCGTGCCGGTGCAGGAAGGTCAAACCGTGCGTGCCGGCGAACTGTTGATCCAACTCTCGACCGCCGAATTGCAGGCCGCCGAAACCCAGACGGAAATGGCCTTGGCCCAAGCCCAGGCCCGCATGCGTCAGCTGCAAGAAGTACAAGCACCGCTGGCCGAGCAGGCGCTGCGCCAAGCGGAGGTCACCGCAGAATTTACGCGCGCAACGCTGCGCCGCAGCCAAGACCTTTTTAACCAGAGCTTCATTGGGGCCGCGGCACTGGACGAAGCCCGCAAGGCGGCCGAGCTGGCACAGGCCCAACAGCGCGCGGCACAGCAGCAGCTCGCTTCGACCGGGCCCCAGGGGAGCGACTTTGCGATTGCCCAGACCGCCGTGGCGCAAGCGCAAGCAGGAGCCGCTGCCGCGCGGGCACGCAGCCAATATGCGCAGATTCGCGCTCCGGTGGACGGCGTGCTGATCAGCCGCAACGTCGAGGCCGGTGACGTGGTGCAACCCGGCAAGCTGCTGATGGCGCTGTCCCCCCTGGGTCGCTCGCAGCTGGTGCTGGCGATTGACGAAAAGAACCTGCACCTGCTGGCGCTCGGCCAAAAAGCACTGGTTTCGGCCGACGCCTACCCGCAGACCCACTTCGATGCCACCCTGGTTTTTATGAATCCTGGGGTCAATCCTCAGACCGGCGCCGTGGAAGTCAAGCTGGACGTCGCCCAGCCGCCCGCATTTTTACGCCAGGACATGACCGTCTCGGTGGACATTGAGGTGGCCCAGCGAAAGGCCGCCTTGCTGGTCTCCGCCGCTGTGGTGCACGAGCCGGAAAGTGCGCAGCCTTGGGCGCTTCGCCTGAATGGCCGGCGGGCCGTTAAGGCCCCCTTGCAACTGGGTTTACGCAGTGGCGGCTTTTATGAGGTGTTAGGCGGCGTGCAAGAGGGCGAACTGCTGCTGCCAGTCTCAGCAGCAATCACGCCCGGTGACCGTGTGTCGCTCCGCGCAGTCACCCGCTAAGGAACGTCGGCATGCTGACCGTCTGGCTGCCATTTGAGTGGATCGTGGCGCTGCGATTTTTGCGCGAAGGCCGGCTGCAAACCCTGTTCATCATCAGCGGCATTGCCATCGGGGTGGCGGTCATTGTGTTCATGTCGGCGCTCCTGGCGGGTTTGCAGGGCAACTTTATAAGCCGCGTGCTGTCGGCGCAGTCGCATATTCAGCTGTTGCTGCCCCAACAAATCACCAGACCCTTGCGGGGTGCGGCGACCGGCAGCGCCGCTCAGATCGAGGGCGCCATCGTGCAACCGCCTTTGCAGCAAACCAAGTCGATCGACCAATGGCAGGCGCTGGTGGAACAAACCCGGCGGATGCCCGAGGTCAAGGTTGTGTCGCCCGTGACCAGCGGTCCGGCGCTGGTACTGCGCGGCAGCGCCACGCGCGCGGTGACCGTCACCGGCATCGAACCCGAGAGCTACTTCCGAATCGTGGACTTCAGCGACAAGTTGCTGCGCGGCAGCCTGCGTCTTGGGGGTGCCGATGTTCTGGTGGGCACCGAGCTGGCGCATGACTTGGGGGTGAACGTGGGTGACAAGCTGCACATCACCACCGCTCAGGGCGCCAACAGCGTGCTCACCATCGCTGGCGTGTTTGACCTCGGCAACCGGGGTGCCAACCAGCGCATGACGTTTACGACCCTGCACACCGCACAAAACCTGCTGGATTTGCCCGGTGGGGTCACCAGCATCGAAGTAACGGTGTACGACATTTATGCCGCTGAGCGCATCGCCCAACGCATTGCCGCAGCCAGCGCAGTGCAGGCGGACAGTTGGATCAAGAACAGTGCGCAGTTCTTTTCGGCAGTCAGCGCCCAAACCACGGCCAATACCGCCATCCGCTTTTTTGTCGGCCTTTCGGTGGCGTTTGGCATTGCCAGCGTACTGGTGGTGTCGGTGGTGCAGCGCTCGCGTGAGATTGGCATCCTGCGGGCCATGGGAATTTCCCAGGGACAAATATTGCGGCTGTTTTTGATCCAGGGCGGGCTCCTAGGAATGGCCGGCTCAGTACTGGGCTGTGGCATCGGAGCACTGGGTCTGGTGGGCTGGCAGCGCCTGGCGCGCAACGCCGACGGCACGCCCTTGTTTCCACTGGTATTTGACGCCGATCTTTTTTACCTGGCGCTGGCACTGGCGACGCTGACCGGTCTGCTGGCCGCCTTTGCGCCTGCGCTGCGTGCCGCGCGGCTTGACCCGGTGGAGGCCATCCGTGGCTGAGCCGCAGCGCGACCTGGACGTGGTGGTCCGCCTGCAGGGTGTCCGAAAAGCATTCAACCGGGGCCAGCCGTTTGAAACCGAAGTGTTGCACGGCATCGACGTACGCTTGCAGCGCGGCGACTTTTGCGCCGTGGTGGGGCCTTCAGGTTCCGGCAAAAGCACGTTGCTCAATATCGTCGGCCTGCTTGACCGCCCCACGTCAGGGTCCCTGCAGATCTGCGGCGAAGAGACGACCACCCTGAACGACCGCGCCTTGACCCGGCTACGCGGCCACAAAATTGGGTTTGTGTTTCAGTACCACCACCTGATCGGGGCCTTCAGCGCGCTCGAAAATGTCATGATGCCAATGCTAGGCGCAGCCGGGTTTCCGAACGCGGCCATGCGCGCGCGGGCCATCCGCCTGATTGAGAGCGTCGGTTTGGGCCCATGGCAAAACAACCTGGCCGGGCAGCTCAGCGGTGGCCAGCAACAGCGCGTAGCGGTGGCCCGGGCCTTAGCCATGAACCCGGCGGTGCTGCTTGCCGATGAACCCACCGGCAACCTCGACACCAAAAGCGCCAATGGCGTGTTTGAGCTGTTGCGCCAATTCAACCGTGAACAAGGCACGACCGTGCTCTTTGTCACCCACAACGCGGCTCTGGCGCAGCGCTGCGACCGGACGATTGAGGTTATTGACGGGCAGGTGGCGTAAAGCGGGAGGGTTTAAGTTGCGCCCGCAGCAAGTCCATCTGCCGGCTGATCGCCTCGGCGTCCGCCTCATCAGGGGCATAGACGCTGTAGCACTCCAAGTCGGACAGCGCCTGGTCGTGGTTCCCCAGCAAGGCGTGGGCCAGACCCCGGTCCCGGTACTCTGACCACACCTCGGGCAGGAGCACCACCAGGCGCTCCTGCACCGCCAGCCACTGGACACCATAACGCTGGCTTTTGTAAATTTCCTTCAAATTGCGCAGCATCCGAACCAGCATGTCACGGCTCGGTGCAGGCTGCAAGTACAACCCCAGCGGCACATCAAAATCCTCGCCTTTGCCGGCCGAGCGGTAAGGCTCCAGCATGGTCAACAAGTCTTCGCGGCTAAAAGACTGCCCGGTCATGGGATCGATCACCGCCTGTCCCACCGGCAAACCGACCTTGACCAAAAAATGGCCCGGAAAGCTGATCCCGGTGGCGTCCAGGCCCATCCCTTGGGCCAGCTCCAGCCAAAGCACCGCCAGCGATATCGGGATACCCCGCCGCGACTGAACCACATGGTGCAAAAAGCTGTTGTCGGGCGCGTAGTAGTCGTTCAGGTTGCCACCAAAGCCCAACTCCTTGAAGAAATACTGGTTGAGCTGCAAGAGCTTGGCCATGGGCGCCGCGTCCGCGGCCACGCGCTGGCGCAAGCGCTGCTGCCATGTGTCCACTTGCGACAACACGCCTTGCACGTCCAGAACAGGTTCGGCAATATGGCCGAGACAAATCGCCGCCTCAAGCAGCGGAAAGCCTGCGTCGCTTTGGACCAGGGAGGAAAAATACTCTAGCGGGTCGGGAACTTCAAACAGCAGGTTCATAGGCATCGGGTACGCTGATTCTCGTGCAGTTAACGGCGCAAGAATTGACGCAAGTTCAATCCCAGCAGCGCCACCGCCGCCAAATAAAGCAAGGCGGCGCCCGCAATAGTCGCGGCCACCAGGCCAACGCGCAGCAGCGCCTGGCCGGGCATGTTCAACCAGTCCACCGCCTGCGCGGCCCACAGCAAATAAGCCGTGAGCAGCGCCGCACCGATCATCACCTGCAGGAAAAAGCGCCCCCAACCGGGCGAGGGGCGGTAACTGCCACGCCGACGCAGGCCGGCCAACAACCACACGGCATTCAGCACCGCGCCCAGGCCAATCGACAAGGACAGCGCCGCATGCTGAAACAAAGGCACCAGCGCTATATTGAGCAACTGGGTGATCACCAGTACCGCAATCGCAATGCGCACCGGTGTCTTGATGTCCTGGTTGGCGTAATAACCCGGCGCCAGCACCTTGACCGCCACAATGCCCACCAGACCCACGCCCCAGCCCTGCAGCGCGCGCGCCGTCTGCGCCACGTCAAAGGCGGTAAACGCCTTGTACTGGAACAACACTGCCACCAAGGGCTGCGCAAACACCAGCAGCGCCACGGCGCACGGCACGGCCAGCAGCACGACAATGCGCAAGCCCCAGTCCAGCGACGCCGAATAGTCTTGCGCGTCGCCTGAAGCCTTCGCCGCCGCCAATTGCGGCATGAGCACCACGCCCAGCGCTACGCCCAGCATGGCGGTCGGAAACTCCATCAACCGGTCCGCGTAGCTCAGCCAGCTCACGCTGCCCGTAGGCAAATGCGAAGCGATCTGGGTGTTAATTAACAAAGAAATCTGTGCCACGCTGACGCCCAGCAACGCAGGGGCCATGAGGTGGGTGATATTGCGGGTCGCGGGGTCGGCCCAGGCTGCGCGAATGGACGACCAGCGCACGCCAAAGCGCGGCAGCATGCCCAAAGCGCACAGCGCCGGAATCTGCAAGCCCAGCTGCAATACGCCACCGACCATCACGCCCACCGCCATCGCAAAAATCGGCTCGATGCCTTGCTGCTGAAACCAGGGGGCCAGCCCCCAGGCTGCGGCAATGGTGGCCAGGTTCAGCAAGACGGGGGTGGCCGCCGGCACGGCAAAGCGCTTGTAGGTGTTCAAGATGCCCGACGACAACGCCACCATCGACATAAAGCCGATGTAGGGAAACATAAAGCGCGTCATCGCCACCGCGGCGCTGTAACCGCGCGGGTCTTTTTGGAGACCGCTGGCCATAGCCCAGACCATCCAGGGCGCAATGGCGACGCCCAGCAGGCAGGTCAGGACCAGCGCCCATGCCAGCACCGTGGCGACTTTGTCGACCACCTGCTTGGTCGCCGCGTCGCCGTGCTGCGCCCGGGTGGCGGCCAGCACCGGGACAAAAGCCTGGCTGAATGCGCCCTCGGCAAACAGGCGGCGAAACAGATTCGGAATTCGAAAGGCCACGTTAAACGCGTCCGTGAGGGCGCTGGCACCAAACAAGGCCGCCAAAAGCGACTCGCGCACCAGCCCGGTAATGCGTGAGGCCAGCGTCCAAAGGGACACGGTCGAGGCGGATTTAAGGAGGCTCACGGGCCAAGTTTAGCCGTGCGCGGGGCGCCCGCGGCCACACCCAGGGTGGCGGCTATAATCGTGGGCTTTGCTGGCATCATCCACAGACACAAGGACACTCAATCATGGCATCTGGAAAACCCAAGAAAAAGAACCCGCGCCTGGCGTCGGGCCGCAAACGCGTCCGTCAGGACGTCAAAATCAACGCAGCAAACACTTCCCTGCGTTCGAAATACCGCACCGCGGTGAAAAACGTGGAAAAAGCAGTGTTGGCCGGTGACAAGACCAAAGCCAGCGAACTGTTCGGCAAGATGCAAGCCGTGGTCGACACCATTGCGGACAAAGGCATCTTCCACAAGAACAAAGCAGCACGCGACAAGAGCCGTTTGGCCTCCAAGGTGAAAGCCTTGGCCCTCGCAGCCTAAGTATTAGGCAACCGCACGAATCCTGCTTGCAGGATTCGCCGTTTGAAACGGGTGCGCTACCAGCAAAGCAAAAAGCCGTCGCAAGACGGCTTTTTTGCATTTGGGCCCCATCAATCGCCGTTGCGGCGCTAGCGCGGCCGGTGCATCCGGAACAACTGCTCGGGCCCCACCGTGAAGTAATCCGCCGGTCCGCCGGCGCGCAAAACATGGCCTGCCGCCGCCGTGTCATAGACACCGTCCTTGAGCAGCGACGTGTCAATGTGTACCGCCACAACTTCCCCCAACACCAACCAGGTGTCCACCTGCGTCCCGTCCACGCCTTGAAGCTGCAGCACCTGCGTGCGCCTGCACTCAAAAGTTACCGGACTCTCGGCCACCCGGGGCGCCACCACCATGGTCGACGCCCGTGCCGTAAGCCCCGCCAGCGCAAACTCGCTGACCTCAGGCCCCACCGCGGCGCAGCTTTGGTTCATGGCCTCAGCCAGCGCGCGGGTGGTCAGGTTCCAGACAAATTCACCGGTTTCTTCGATGTTGCGCAGCGTGTCCTTGTAACCAATGCTGGCAAAACCAATGATCGGCGGCACGTAGTTAAAAGCGTTAAAAAAACTGTAGGGCGCTAAGTTATTCACGCCACTGGCGCTGCGGGTAGAGATCCAGCCAATCGGCCGGGGGCCGACGATGGCGTTGAACGGGTCATGCGGCAGGCCGTGGCCCTGGCGCGGTTGATAAGAGTGGAACGTGGTCGCGGTCATGGCGCAATCGTAGCGCGGGACCGCGGAGCGGTGTTTAACGCCGCGCGGGCAGCGTCGGCAAACCTTCGCTGGTTTGCAAGTCGTTGTCGCGGGCAAAGTTGAGGCAAAAGTCCCAGGCCATGACGTCGTAGTCCCGTAAATCGGGGTGGATGATGACGCATTTGACCTCCCCGACCGAGCTTGGCACGCACCAAGGCGAGTAGCCTAAGTGGCTGCCCGGCTGCGGTCCACCGGGGCGAAACTGGCTCATGACCCCGGCCAGCCGCTCGGACCAGTCACTCGGACGAAACGTCCTTCCTTGGCTGGTGAGGCCGAGGATGTAGATTTCTTGCGAGAGTGTGGTTGCCATGGTGGGAGTTAAAGCGCGGGCACTCCAAACTAGGGGGTTTAGGTTGCTGCGCTGCACCATGCAGTTTACCTGCTGGGCGGGCCGGTGCTCAGGCGCAATTTGGCCAATTGCACCCCGCTAGGCTGAGTCCGAGGGCGCAGCGGCGGCGGGCAGCCCCTAAAATCGCGGGTCTCGGCCCAACCTGCGTTGGGCTGCTTTGTTTTGAGCCTGCCTTTCGGAGTTTGCCCATGACCGCACCCCACACCGCCGCCGCGTCACCCCACGTCATGCCTACCTACGGTCGCTTGCCGATGGCCCTGTCGCACGGCCAAGGCTGCAGAGTCTGGGACACCGAGGGCAAACAATACCTGGACGCGTTAGGCGGTATTGCGGTCAACACGCTGGGCCACAACCACCCCGACCTGGTGCCCGCATTGCAGCACCAGCTGACGCAGCTCATTCACACCTCCAACTACTACCATATTCCCCTGCAAGAGGCGCTGGCCGCCAAGCTGGTGGCGCTCTCGGGCATGACCAACGTGTTCTTTTGCTCGACCGGACTGGAGGCTAACGAGGCTGCGCTCAAGCTTGCGCGCAAGTTTGGCCACGACAAGGGCATTGAGCGCCCCGAAGTGGTGGTGTTTGACAAGGCTTTCCACGGCCGCAGCATCGCGACGCTCAGCGCCACGGGCAACCCCAAGGTCCAGGCCGGGTTTGGTCCGCTGGTAGAGGGCTTTATCCGGGTTCCACTGAACAACATGGAGGCACTACACGCCGGCACGGCTGGCAACGGCAACGTGGTTGCCGTGTTCGTCGAGGCGATTCAGGGCGAAGGGGGGGTCAATCCGCTGCACCTAGAAACCCTGCGTCAGCTGCGCGCCCTGTGCGACGAGCGCGACTGGCTGCTCATGATTGACGAAGTGCAATGCGGTATGGGCCGCACCGGAAAATGGTTTGCCCACCAGTGGGCCGGAATCGTGCCCGACGTGATGCCGCTGGCCAAAGGCCTGGGTTCCGGTGTGCCCGTCGGCGCCGTCGTGGCAGGCCCCCGGGCGGCCCACATTTTTGCCGTGGGCAACCACGGCAGCACCTTCGGTGGGAACCCGCTGGCGATGCGCGCCGGCGCGGAGACCATCCGCATCATGGAGCGCGACGGCTTGCTGGCCAACGCTGCGTCGGTCGGAGCGCACCTCAAGGCGGCCTTAGAAGCCGGACTGGCATCTGAAATTGCCAATGGCAGCGTCAAAGAAATCCGTGGGGTGGGCCTTATGCTGGGCATTGACCTTTCCAAACCCTGCAGCGCCTTGGTACAGCGGGCGGCCGATGCGGGCTTGCTGATCAGCGTGACGGCTGACACTGTGGTGCGCCTCGTGCCATCGCTGATTTTGACCACCGCAGAGGCCGAGGAAATTGCGGCCATTTTGTGCCCCTTGATTGCTACCCTTCTGAAGGAAACCGCATGAGCCCGCTGCAAAAAGGCATCCCCAGCACCTTGCCCAAGGGTGCGCCTCCGGTGCGGCACTTTTTGCAGTTTGCCGACTTCACCACCGATGAGCATGTGTATGTGCTGGAGCGTGCGGCGCTGATCAAAAAGAAGTTCAAGAACTTTGAGCGCCACCACTCGCTGGCGGACCGCACCCTGGCCATGATTTTTGAGAAGGCATCGACCCGCACGCGGGTGAGCTTCGAGGCTGGCATGTACCAGTTGGGCGGCAGCGTGGTGCACCTGACCACCGGCGACAGCCAGCTCGGGCGGGCCGAACCGATCGAAGACAGCGCCAAGGTCATCAGCCGCATGACCGACATCGTGATGATCCGCACCTATGAACAAACCAAGATTGAGCGCTTTGCCGCCCATTCCAGGGTGCCGGTGATCAATGGGCTGACCAATGAGTTTCACCCCTGCCAGATCCTGGCGGATATCTTTACCTACATTGAGCACCGGGGCCCCATTCAGGGCAAAACCGTGGCCTGGGTGGGCGACGGGAACAACATGGCCAACACCTGGCTGCAGGCGGCGGCCCTGCTGGGCTTTCACCTGCAGGTCAGCACGCCGAGTGGCTACGAGGTCAACGAGGTGACGGCAGCAGCGCCTGCCAGCATGGGCAGCGGCAGCTACAAAGCCTTCAGCGACCCTATGGAAGCCTGCGCGGGCGCCGATTTGGTGACCACGGACGTGTGGACCAGCATGGGCTTTGAGGCCGAAAACGATGTGCGCCGCAAGGCTTTTGCCGCCTGGTGCGTGGACCGCCCGATGATGGCCGCGGCCAGCCCCGACGCCCTGTTCATGCACTGTTTGCCCGCCCACCGCGGCGAAGAGGTCGAAGCCGAAGTCATAGACGGTCCGCAAAGCGTGGTCTGGGACGAGGCCGAAAACCGCATGCATGTACAAAAGGCCCTCATGGAATACTTGCTGTTGGGTCGGGTGCACGACGCTCCATGATCACTTTGCAAGACTGCCAGCAGCGCGACGCTAGCGACCCGCTGCGCTCACTGCGCGACCTTTTTTCTATCCCTGATGGCGTCATCTATCTCGACGGTAATTCCCTGGGCGTAATGCCCCGAAGTGCCGCCGCGCGCGCGGCGCAGGTGGTGAGCCAGGAATGGGGACAGGGTCTGATCCGATCGTGGAACACGGCGGGATGGTTCGACCTGCCCCAACGCCTGGGCAATCAGATTGCGCCACTGATTGGCGCAGGCCCGGGGGAAGTAGTCGCCACCGACACCACCTCCATCAATTTGTTCAAGGTTTTGTCGTCTGCGCTGTCGATTGCGCAGGTCGACCACCCCACACGCCGCGTACTGCTGAGTGAGCGCAGCAATTTCCCAACCGACTTGTACATTGCTGAAGGCCTGTGCGCCGAGCGCGGGTACACGCTGAAACTGGTGGAGCCCGACGAGATTGCCGCCGCGCTCGGCAGTGAAGTCGCCATCCTGATGCTGACCCACGTGAATTACCGCACCGGTGCCATGCACGACATGGCGGCAGTGACCCAAGCCGCGCACGCCGCCGGCGCCATGGTGGTGTGGGACCTGGCGCATAGCGCTGGTGCCGTGCCCGTCAACCTGCGCAACGCCGGTGCCGATTTTGCGGTGGGCTGTGGCTACAAATACCTGAACGGTGGTCCGGGTGCGCCGGCCTTTGTTTGGGTCAACCCAAAGCACGCCAACCGCACCGACCTGCCATTTTTGCAGCCACTGACCGGCTGGTGGGGCCACGCAGCGCCGTTTGCGTTTACGCCGGACTACCGGCCGGCGCCGGGCATTGACCGCTACCTGTGCGGCACGCAGCCGATCGTCAGCCTGTCCTTGCTGGAATGCGGTTTGGACGGTTTCAAGGCGGCCGAGCCGTTGGGCGGCATGGCGGCCTTGCGCACCAAGTCGCTTGCACTCACCGACCTGTTTATTGCCTTGGTCGAACAGCGTTGCCAGGGCTATGGCCTTGGTCTGGCAACGCCACGCGCTCACGCACAGCGCGGCTCGCAAGTGTGTCTGACGCGGGAACATGCTGCGGGTGGGGCCTTGGGCTCGGGCGCATTTGCCATCATGCAGGCATTGATTGCGCGCGGCGTGATTGGCGACTACCGTGCGGGCGATGACGGTGTGCACAAAGACATCTTGCGCTTTGGCCTGACGCCGCTGTACATCGGTTTTGAACAGGTATGGAATGCGGTGGAGCATTTGCGCCAAGTGCTGGAAACGGAAGAATGGCGCAAGCCGGAGTTCAGCCAGCAGCGTTCGGTAACCTGAGCGAGCTTGCGTCCGCAAGAGGCGGTTTATTTCCCATTCCGACTGGATCCGCCATGACCCCACCAGAAAAAATCGTCCACCAAGAGAAGGCCCAGCTCGACTTCAGCACGCGCATGAGCTACGGCGACTATTTGCAGATCGACCGCATTTTGGCGGCGCAACAGCCTCTCTCGCCTGCGCATGATGAGATGCTGTTCATCATCCAGCACCAGACCAGCGAGCTGTGGATGAAGTTGATGCTGCACGAACTGCAGGCAGCCATGGCGCATATTGCGCAGGACCAGCTACCGGCCGCCTTCAAAATGTTGGCGCGGGTGAGCAAAATCATGGAACAACTGGTGCACGCCTGGGACGTGCTGGCCACCATGACGCCACCTGAATACAGCGCCATGCGGCCCTATTTGGGGCAAAGCAGCGGGTTTCAGAGTTTTCAGTACCGCTGCATTGAGTTCGCGCTGGGCAATAAAAACGCCGCCATGCTCAAGCCCCACGCGCACAGCGCCGAGCGCTTGGCCCTTGTCCAAGCCGCCTATGAGGCGCCTTCCGTGTACGACCAAGCCTTGCGTCTGCTAGCGCGCCGGGGCATTGCGGTGCCCGCCAGCCACCTGGAGCGCGATTGGACCCAGGGCTATGTTCCCAGCCCCGAAGTGGAGAGCGCATGGCTGCAGGTCTACCGCGCGCCTGAAGCACACTGGGACCTGTACCAGCTCGGCGAAGAACTTACCGACCTGGAAGACGCATTTCGACTGTGGCGCTTTCGCCACGTGACCACGGTGGAGCGGGTCATCGGATTCAAACGTGGTACCGGTGGGACCGGCGGCGTGAGCTATTTGCGCAAGATGCTGGATGTGGTGCTGTTCCCGGAGATTTGGACGCTGCGGACCGCTCTCTGAGCGGCTCCACACCGAGACGCCAGTCAAAACATCGCCAAGAATCACCCGGCTGTCATACCTTACCCGCCCCCATACAGCCAGGGCACATCCAGCAAGCGCTGACCGAGCAGGCGCATGGCAGCGTCGCGGCCAAAGCGTTGCAAACCTGTGGCGTGGAAGATCTCACCGTTGCGCTGGGCGCGCGCTTGCACCCGGGCGTTACGGCGCCAACGCGCTTGGGCGAAGCGCTGCAATGCGGCCACGTCGCCCAGCGCCGGCGTAGACAAGACGTCTGACAACGTGGCGGCGTCTTCGATTGCCATGCCCGCACCTTGAGCCAAGTAGGGCAGCATGGGATGGGCGGCGTCGCCCATCAGCGCGATGCGGCCAAAGGCCATTTCTTTTTCGCTGCGCAAATGGGGCAGAGCGTTTAAGGGCCACAGGCGCCAGGCCTTGACCGCCGCGACAAGCTCCTGGAGCGAGGCCGCGGCGCCCTCCACGCCCTCCAAGTGGGCGCGCAGGTCGTGGGCGTTGGCCTCATGGTCCCAATGATGACCATCGTCGGGCGCGGAGCCCAGGACGATGACGACCAGATTCATCCACTCGCCCCCATGCACGGGGTACTGCACCGCATGAAATCGCGGCCCCAGCCACGCGGTAACCACCTCACTGCGCAGCGACTCGGGTAGCGCCGCCTGAGGCACCATGGCCCGGTAAGCCAAGTGACCGCTGAACCGCGGTTGGGCGTCGGTGCGCACAAAGTCGCGCACATGGCTCCACAAACCATCGGCGCCGATCACCACATTGGCGCGGCGCTGGTGGCCGTCAGCGGTGGTGACCTGGACGGCGTTAAGGTCCTGGCTGACGAGTTGAAGCGCGTTGTCGAGTAGCAATTGCGTGCGGCCCTGGTCCTGCACCGCCTCCAACAACAATCGGTGCAGGTCAGCGCGGGCGATCGTGGCATAACGCGCGCCGTAACGTTGAACCGCGCGCGCACCCAGCGCCAACTGTCCAAGCATCGCGCCCGACCGCGCGCTGCGCACCTGCAACAAGGGCGGAAAGCAGGCGAATTCGTCCAGCCCCGGACCCAGGCCCCACCCCTCCAGCAAGCGCACCACATTGGGACTGAGCTGAATACCGGCACCCACTTCCGAGAAGACGGGCTTTTTTTCAATCAGCTGCGTAGGAAGGCCCTGCGCGCCGCAGGCCAGCGCCGTGGCCAAGCCACCAATACCGCCTCCCACAATCAGAATCTTTTTCTGCATGGCTGCCATTCTCACAGAATGGCGATGGACGACCGGGGTGCTAAAAAAGTGGGCTGAGCGCGGGGTAAAGGGCGTTGAAGCGGGCGTAACGCTCTAACAGGAGCGCCCGCTGAGCGGTGTCCGGGACAAAGGTGTGGCTTGCGGGCAAAGGCACACACACCTGGTCTTGAGCGCCGCCATCGGCCAGCCAGGCCAGGCGCGCTGCGCCCAGGGCAGCCGCCGCGTGCGCACCGATGGGGCGCTGCAGCGGGCAATTCAGTCCGCTGGCCAGAATTTGGCCCCACGCATCGCTGCGGGCGCCCCCACCGACCAGACTCAGCGCCGGGCCGGGACCCGCCGCTGGCGTGGCGCCTTGGGCCATGGCGGCCTGGCCATCCATAAGACCAAAGCACACGCCCTCCATCACCGCGTAGGCAAGATCGGCGGCGCCATGCTCGCTCCGCAGGCCGACAAAGCTGCCACTGGCGTGAGGATTGTTGTGGGGCGTCCGTTCACCGCTCAGATACGGCAAAAAAATCGGCGCGCGCGCGCGTTGCGCAGGCGGCAAGCCGTCTACCGCTTGCGAGAGTTGGGCCTCGCTGGTGCTGCCGGTGAGATGGGTCACCCAACCAAAAGCGCTGGCCGCGCTCAGCATCACCGCCATTTGGTGCCAGCGTTGGGGCAGCGCATGGGCAAACGCATGCACCGCCCGTTCGGGTGCAGCCTGGTAAGACGCTCCGACCAAAAACAACACGCCCGAGGTCCCCAACGATACAAAACCCTCCCCCGAACGCACCGCTCCCACGCCCACGGCGCTGGCGGCGTTGTCGCCCCCCCCGCCCGCGACCTTCACGGAGGCCGACAAGCCCCAGCGCTCGGCCAATTCAGGCAGCAGCGTTCCGCGGGCTTCGCTGCCTTCGACCAGTCGCGACATATGCGACAAGTCCAGCCCACAAGCCGCCAGCATCGTCGTGCTCCACTGTCGCTGGGCTACGTCGAGCCACAAGGTACCAGCGGCATCGGACATCTCGCTCACGGCCTCGCCCGTCAACTGCAAGCCCAACCAATCTTTGGGCAACAACACCTGTCGGATCTGGGCGTACAACGCAGGCTCGTGGGTCCGAAGCCACGAGATCTTTGGTGCAGTAAAGCCAGGCATGGCCAAGTTACCGGTGATTTGACGGGAATCGGGCACGGCGGCCTCCAGCGCTGCGCACTCGGCGCCCGAGCGACCGTCGTTCCACAAAATGGCCGGACGCAGCACCTGACCGGCGCCGTCCATCACCACCGCGCCATGCATTTGCCCGGACAAGCCGATAGCGCGGACCTGCCGCCAAGCCTCTGGCGCGCTGGCACGCAACTCCGCCACGGCTTGTTCCACGGCTTCCCACCAAGCTTGCGGGCTTTGCTCGCTCCAGGTCGGATGGGGCTGTTGCACACTCAGACCGGCATCTGCGGTCGCGCGAATCCGGTGTTCTTTGTCTAGCAACAGAAGCTTGATGCCAGAGGTTCCGAGGTCTATTCCGAGGTACATAAATGCGTGCGCCTATTGCTTTTGGATGCCGAACCGGTTCGCTACTTGGCGCCGGAACTCACCGGGCGTCATGCCCTGGTTGTCCCAGCACCGCCATGTTCGACACAGGTTTTGCCTATTCCACCCGAGAAACCGACTGAGGTTTGAAGCCCAAATCCGCTGCCTTGCCTTTGCGCGCCCGGAGGGCGCGGGCATTGTTCAGGCTGCGAATTTCGAGCGTTTCTTCACGTTCTTTGCCACCCCGCCCGATGCCTGCGATGCGAACACTGCGGGTATAGGCGGCGGCGCCGGCCAGGGTGTCTTTGTCTTCCAAAGCCAACAGCATCAGTCCGCGACCGCCTTTTTCCATGGTTTTTAACTCGGACAGCTTGAACGTCAAAATGCGCCCCAACGTGGAGGCACAAGCCACGTCGGTGGCCGGTAGGACCCCAGCACGTGAGGTATTGAGCACGGCGCCCGAAGGCGCAGAGGCTGGCCCCTGAGGCAGGCTGGCGCCCGCCACCAAGGAGGGAACGCACACCGTTTCGCCCGGGTTGCAGGTGATGAAAGCCTTGCCGGCTTTTTGCCTGGAGACCATGTTGTCCACCGACGCAACGAAGCCATACCCCCCGGTGCCGGACAGCAGTAATTGAGCGCCGCCCGGGCCGGCGAAGTAATGCAGCACCTGGGTCCCTGACTCCAGCTCAATCAAACTGGTGAGCGGCTGCCCGTCGCCGCGTCCGCCGGGCAACAAGGCGACCGCCACCGAATACACCCGCCCGTTGGAACCAAAGGCCAGAAGTGTGTCTACGCTGCGGCACTCGAACGTGCCATAAAGCCCATCACCCGCCTTGAACGCAAAGCTGCCGGCCTCATGGCCGTGACCGGTGCGCGTGCGCACCCAGCCCTTGGCGCTCACGACCACCGTAACGGGCTCGTCAACGATCTTGACCTCGGCCACAGCCTTCTTTTCCTCTTGAATCAAGGTCCGGCGGGGATCGGCAAAGGTCTTGGCGTCGGCCTCAATTTCTTTGACCATCAGGCGACGCAGCGCCGAGGGGTTGCCTAAGATGTCTTCCAGTTTTTGCTGCTCGCTGCGAAGTTCGGACAGTTCCTGCTCAATCTTGATCGCCTCCAGCCGCGCCAACTGACGCAAGCGGATTTCCAGAATGTCTTCGGCCTGGCGGTCACTTAAATTGAAGCGTGCGATCAAGGCCGCTTTGGGTTCGTCCGACTGGCGAATGATGGCGATCACCTCGTCAATATTGAGCAATACCGTCTGGCGACCCTCCAAGATATGGATGCGGTCCAGTACCTTGCCCAGGCGGTGGCGCGAGCGCTTTTCGATGGTGGTCTGGCGAAAAGCAATCCACTCCGTCACCATTTGCCGAAACGACTTTTGGGTGGGCCGCCCGTCCAAGCCCACCATGGTGAGATTAATGGGCGTCGACGACTCCAGACTGGTATGCGCCAGCAGCGCCGTAATAAGTTCTTGCTGCTCAATCCGGCTGGTCTTTGGTTCAAACACCAAGCGCACCGCGTTTTCTTTGCCCGACTCGTCGCGCACGACGTCAAGAACCGCCAAAACACTGGCTTTCAGTTGCGTTTGCTCGAGTGACAGGGCCTTTTTGCCGGTCTTGACCTTCGGATTGGTGAGTTCTTCAATTTCTTCCAGCACGCGCTGGCTGCTCACGCCTGGCGGCAGTTCGGTCACCACCAGTTGCCATTGACCGCGCGCCAGCTCTTCAATCTTCCAACGCGCCCGCACTTTCAATGAACCGCGACCGGTTCGATACGCCTCAGCAATGTCAGCGGCCGGACTGATGATCTGCGCACCTCCGGGATAGTCGGGCCCGGGTACCAAGGCGTACAAGTCTGCGTCGCTGAGGTTGGGCGTCTTCACCAGCGCCACGCACGCATCCGCGATTTCGCGCAAGTTGTGACTGGGAATCTCGGTCGCCAATCCCACCGCAATGCCGCTGGCTCCGTTGAGCAAGGCAAAAGGCAAACGCGCTGGCAACTGCCGGGGTTCTTCGGTAGAGCCGTCGTAGTTGGGCTGGAAGTCCACCGTTCCCTGGTCAATCTCGTCCAACAGCAGGCTGGTAATTTTGGCCAAACGCGCCTCGGTGTACCGCATGGCTGCGGCTCCGTCGCCGTCGCGCGAGCCAAAATTCCCTTGACCGTCAATCAGTGGGTAGCGCTGCGAAAAATCCTGCGCCATGCGCACCAACGCGTCATAAGCCGCTTGGTCGCCATGGGGGTGGAAGCGACCCAATACGTCGCCCACCACCCGCGCACTTTTGACCGGCTTGGCCCCGGTGTTGCCATTGGCCCCGCCAAAACCCAGGCCCATGCGGGACATGGAATACAAGATCCGCCGCTGGACAGGCTTTTGTCCGTCGCAGACATCGGGCAAGGCCCGGCCTTTGACAACGCTCAAGGCATATTCAAGGTAAGCCCGCTGGGCGTAAGTCGCCAGGTTAAGTTGGTCGTCGCCCTCGGGCGCGGGGGCAAGGTCAAGGGTAGGTAGGTCAGTCATTACTGTATTTTTTGCTTTGAATCTTGTGTTGAGGCACTTGTAATTTTTGGAGTGGCAACGGTTCAATCGCTCCTAGTGCTTTTGTCACTTCTGTCGCTGCGGCGCACAGGGAATGGGCGGCTTCCTCATGGTGGGACACCACAAATCGTCAGCCATACAGCCCAACGTCAGACGTCAATCTCAACAGAATCCCCGTGGATTTCCATGAGCTCGCGCCGGGCAGCGGCCTCGCCTTTGCCCATGAGCTTGGTGATCAAGGTCTCGGTTTGACTGAAATCGATGGCTCCCAGCTGCACTGGCATCAGGCGGCGGGTGTCGGGGTTCAGGGTGGTGTCCCACAGCTGCTCGGCGTTCATCTCACCCAGGCCCTTGAAGCGGCTGATGCTCCACGCGCCCTCGCGCACCCCCTCTTTGCGCAGCTTGTCCAAAATGACGGTCAGCTCGCCCTCGTCCAGTGCATAGGCTTTGGAGGCAGGCTTTTTGCCGCGTGCCGGTGCATCGACCCGGAACAAGGGCGGCCGGGCCACAAATACATGGCCTGCGTCGATCAGCTTGGGGAAATGCCGGAAAAAGAGCGTGAGCAGCAACACCTGTATGTGCGAACCGTCCACGTCCGCGTCACTCAGGATGCAAACCTTGCCGTAGCGCAGGCCGCTCATGTCCGGCGTGTCGTTGGGGCCGTGGGGGTCGACGCCGATCGCCACGGAAATATCATGGATTTCGGTGTTGGCGAACAAGCGGTCGCGGTCCACTTCCCAGGTATTGAGGACCTTACCCCGCAGCGGCAAAACGGCTTGGCTTTCTTTGTCCCGGCCCATCTTGGCGCTACCGCCGGCCGAGTCACCCTCCACCAAAAAGACTTCGTTGTAGGCCAAGTCACGGCTCTCGCAGTCGGTCAGCTTGCCCGGCAATACCGCCACGCCCGAGCTTTTGCGCTTTTCTACCTTTTGCCCGGCGCGCTGCCGGGTCTGGGCGGCTTTGATGGCCAGTTCGGCCAATTTCTTGCCGTAATCCACGTGCTGGTTGAGCCACAACTCCAACGCCGGGCGAACAAAACTGGACACGAGACGGACGGCGTCCCGCGAATTAAGCCTTTCCTTGATCTGGCCCTGAAACTGCGGGTCGAGGACTTTGGCAGACAACACATAGCTGGCGCGTGCGAAAACGTCTTCGGGCATCAGTTTGACGCCTTTGGGCAGCAAACTGTGCAGATCCACAAAGCTTTTGACCGCCGTAAACAGGCCATCGCGCAACCCGCTCTCGTGCGTCCCCCCGGCACTGGTGGGAATCAAATTGACATAGCTTTCGCGCACCGTGGCGCCGTCTTCGGTAAAGGCCACGCACCACATGGCGCCCTCGCCGTCGGCAAAACTGTCGTGCTGGGCATCGGCAAAGCCTTCGCCGTTAAACAAGGGAATCACCGGCTCGCCTTGCAAAGATTGCATCAAGTAGTCACCCAGCCCGCCTTTGTAGAGCCAAGTTTGGGTTTCTTTGGTCTTTTCGCTCCACAGCGATACGCTCACGCCGGGCATCAGTACTGCCTTGCTGCGCAGCAAGTGGATCAGTTCGGCCATGGGCAAGACGGCAGACTCAAAATACTTGGGGTCGGGCCAGACTCGTACCGTGGTGCCAGACTTGCGGTCGCCCTCACCCGCTTTGCGAACCTGCAGGGCCTCTGACACGTCTCCGCCCTCAAAGACGATGCGCGCCACCGAGCCTTCGCGGTAGCTGGTCACTTCCAGACGTTTGCCCAGGGCATTGGTGACACTCACCCCCACGCCGTGCAGGCCGCCCGAAAAACTGTAGGCGCCACCCTTGCCCTTATCAAACTTGCCACCAGCGTGCAGGCGGGTGAACACCAGTTCGATCACCGGCGCCTTTTCCTCGGGGTGCATGCCGAAGGGAATGCCCCGGCCGTCGTCATCAATCGTGACCGAGCCATCGGAATGGAGCGCCACCTTGATTTTTTTGCCATGGCCCGCTAGCGCTTCGTCCGCCGCGTTGTCGAGCACTTCCTGAATCACGTGCAAGGGGTTGTCGGTTCGGGTGTACATGCCGGGGCGCTGCTTGACCGGCTCAAGTCCCTTCAAAACACGAATAGAGGCTTCGGAATATCCAACAGGAGTGGCAGTGGCGGGGATAGATTTGGCAGACATAGCGCGAGATTGTAGACGCGGCAGCCCCTATTAGCTGTATGAAAAAACAGTTTTATGGGCTGCTGGTTCGATCGATTGGTGCCGAGTTCCTGTTCCAGCCCCGGCCACCTCGCACCATCTGGCAACGGCCGTAGCCAAGCCTATTTCGCCCTGGTGACTCAGCGCGTCTGCCACAGTGGCTATATTTGGGGAATGCAAAACCACCACCCCGACCGTCCGCCCCTGTCCATTGTTCAGGTTTTGGCGTGCGGTGCCGCCATCGTCACGCTGTCTATGGGCATTCGCCATGGTTTTGGCCTGTGGATGCAGCCGCTCACCCAAGCGCGGGATTGGACGCGCGAGACCTATGCGCTGGCGATCGCGATTCAAAATATTTCCTGGGGTGTTGCCGGCATTTTTGTTGGCATGGTGGCCGATCGGTTTGGAGCCTTTCGGGTGCTGGTCGCAGGCGCACTCATTTACGCCTTGGGCTTGGTGGGCATGGCCCATGCCGAAACCCCGTTGTTGCTCATGCTGTCGTGCGGAGTGATGCTGGGCATAGCCCAGGCAGGTACCACCTATGCAGTCGTCTACGGCGTAGTTGGCCGCAACGTCCCGGCGGCACGCAGGTCGTGGGCCATGGGGGTGACGGCTGCGGCGGGCTCCTTTGGTCAATTTCTGATGGTGCCGATCGAAGGGCAACTGATCAGCAGCTTGGGCTGGCAGGAGGCTTTGGGCGCCCTAGGTCTTGCAGCCTTGCTCATTGCGCCCTTGGCGTGGGGCTTGCGGGAGCCCCATCTGGCCTCGAACCAAGCCCAGGCACCCCGTGAGCAGAGCATTTTTCATGCGCTGAAAGAGGCTTTTTCCTACCGCAGCTTCCAACTGTTGATGGCGGGCTACTTTGTGTGTGGATTTCAGGTGGTGTTTATCGGGGTGCACATGCCCAGTTACCTGAAAGACCAGGGCCTGTCACCCCAGGTTGCGAGTTATTCGTTGGCACTGATCGGATTGTTCAACGTCTTTGGAACCTATGCTTCCGGCGCACTGGGTCAGCGTTTTGAGAAGCGTTTCATCCTGGCCTTCATCTACTTTTCTCGGGCGCTGGTCATCGGTATCTTTTTGTTGACTCCGCTCAGTCCTTGGAGCGTCTACGTGTTTTCTGCGGTCATGGGCCTGTTATGGCTGTCCACGGTTCCGGCCACCAACGCCGCGATTGCGCAAATTTTCGGCGTGGCACATCTGTCCATGCTGAGCGGTTTTGTCTTTTTGAGCCACCAAGTTGGTTCGTTTTTTGGCGTTTGGCTGGGTGGATTTGTGTACGACCGAACAGGCACTTACGACCTGGTCTGGTACATCGCCATCGCGCTGGGGGTGTTTGCAGGTCTGGTCAACCTGCCCGTCAAAGAGGCGGCGATAGAACGCACACCGCGCTTGGCGCCCGTCAGCTGATGGCGCCTGCAAACGTGATGCCCGCCCACCGCCCACCCAAGACCCGCAGATGGGCCAAGGGACTGGCCGCGCTGCTCGCGGGCGCCGTGCTCGCCTTGGTTTTTGGGCTCTATACCCGCGCCGACTTCATGCTGCAACTGGCCAACCAGTTGTGGTCCTGCTTCTAATTCTTTTCGAACTTTATTGCCATGCCCCCATCTCCCAACTCGGCCCAAGTTATCGTGATTACGGGCGCCTCTGACGGAATTGGCGCTGAAATGGCCCGTCAGCTGGCCCAACAACACGGCTCCAAGGTATCGCTGGTGCTGGCGGCGCGCACCGAGACCACTTTACAAACGGTGGCAGCCCAGTGTGCCGCCCTGGGCACCTCCTGTTGGGTGGTGCCGACCGATGTATCGGTTGAGGCCCAATGCCGGGCGCTGATTGCGAGCGCCGTGGACCACTTTGGCCGGATCGACGGTTTGATCAACAACGCCGGCATTTCCGCCCAAGCGCTGTTTGCCGATGTGCGCGCAGAAGACCTGGGCTGGTATGAGCACCTGATGCGCATCAACCTGTGGGGGAGCGTCTGGTGCACCCATGCCGCCCTGCCCCACCTGCAAAGCACCAAAGGCCGCATCGTTGCGGTGTCCTCTTTGGCCGGGCTGATCGGTGTGCCGGGGCGCACCGCCTACAGCGCCTCGAAATTTGCAATGACTGGCTTTTTTGAGGCCTTACGCGCCGAATTGATGGGGGCTGGGGTCAGCGTGACCACCGCTTTCCCCGGCGTGGTGTTGACCAACATCCGCAGCCACGGGCTCAACGCCGCCGGTGTCGCAGCAGGCTCCAGCGGCTTGAAAGAAGACAAGGCGATGAGCGTTGAGGAGTGCGCCGCCTTGATCCTGCGGGGCATGCATCAACGCGACCGGGAAGTGGTCATGACCGCTCCTGGCAAAGTGGGGCGTTTTCTGAAGCTACTCTGGCCTGCTGCCGTCGAACGCATGGCCTTGAACGCGCTCAAAGACGATGTCAAACCCCGCTAGCTCCACCCCAATTTCCGCCACCCATGGAAGTCCGGCGGCCTACCCGGTCACGGCGTCGCCTTGGGTGATGCGTTGGTCCCATTTAGCCGCCCCAGGGGCAACCGTGCTCGATGTGGCCTGTGGTGGCGGCCGCCATTTGGCCTGGTTTTCGCGACGCGGCCATCCAGTGACCGGAGTGGACCGAGACACCGCCGCCGCGCGCGCCCACCTGCCCGAAGCCGAACTGGTCACCGCCGACCTCGAAGCCGGACCGTGGCCACTAACGCAGAACGGCGCGCAAACGGGCCCAGTGTCACGGCAATTCGATCTGGTGGTGGTGACAAACTACCTGTGGCGCCCCTTGTGGCCCGCCCTACTGGGAAGCCTCGCGCCCGGGGGCCTGCTCATGTACGAAACCTTTGCGGCGGGCAACGAGACCGTGGGGCGACCCAGCCGGCCCGAATTTCTGCTTCAACCCGGCGAACTTTTGAAAGTTTGCGCTGATCTGCACGTGGTGGCCTACGAACAGGGTACGCTCACCGACCCTGCGCGGTATGTGCAGCGTATTGTCGCGGCGCGTAAAGCGGACGCAAAGTCGAGCCCGCCAGCCCCCCCTGTTTACCCGCTCTAGGTAAAATTGGCTATTTAACCAAGCACCGCCGTCCCATGAACCATTCCCATACGCCTATCCGTGGCAGCATCGTTGCTCTGGTGACCCCCATGTTGGACGATGGTGCCGTTGATTACCTGGCCCTGCGCCGACTGATTGACTGGCACATTGCGGAAGGAACCGATTGCATCGGTGTCGTCGGAACCACGGGCGAATCGCCTACGGTCAATGTGGACGAGCACTGCGAAATCATCCGTGTATCGGTGGAGCAATCGGCCGGTCGGGTGCCGATCATGGCCGGCTGTGGTGCGAACTCCACGAAAGAGGCGATTGAACTGGCGCACTTCGCTAAAAAAGTGGGGGCCGACTGTCAATTGCAAGTCGTTCCTTATTACAACAAACCAACCCAAGAAGGCCAATTCCAGCATTTCAAAGCCATTGCCGAATCCGTCGATCTGCCCGTGGTTCTGTACAACGTGCCGGGCCGCTCGGTCGCTGATATGGCCCACGACACCGTGATTCGTTTGGCTCATGTACCCGGCATCGTCGGTATCAAGGAGGCCACCGGCAACATCGAACGTGCGCAGTGGCTCATCAAAGAAGCACCCGCAGGCTTTTCGATTTATTCGGGCGACGACCCGACGGCAGTTGCTCTGATGCTGTGCGGTGGACATGGCAACGTCAGCGTCACTGCCAACATCGCTCCCAAACTCATGCACGAGCTCTGTATGGCCGCGATTGCCGGCGATGTGCGCCGCGCGATGGAGATTCAATTCAAATTACTGCCCTTGCACAAGGGTCTGTTCGTCGAATCGAACCCCATTCCCGTGAAATGGGCCGTGGCGCGCATGGGCCTCTGCGGTCAGGCGCTTCGCCTCCCCCTCACCCCGCTCACCGAGACCCATCGGCCGGCCTTGGAGCAGCTGCTTCATTCGACCGGCCTCAT
>Ga0214921_10001628_pt1 | contig 37748 bp, 35 predicted proteins | sample LL1505_MetaG_FD_177992 | JGI IMG/M metagenome (GOLD analysis project Ga0214921, IMG submission 177992) | Freshwater microbial communities from Lake Lanier, Atlanta, Georgia, United States - LL-1505 | ecosystem: Environmental > Aquatic > Freshwater > Lake | place: USA: Georgia | collected...
TGCAGGCCGGCCAGCACCGCTTCAATGTAAGCCGCCGTGGTGGCTGCATCAATCGCCTTGGGCAAGTCGGGCAGGCTGGCCAGCGTGCCGGTCTGTGCGGTTTCCAGCGCCGTGCGCTGGCCTTGCAAAAACCCATCCATGGGCGGCATGCGACGCGCGTCAGCCACCACTTCGCCTTCGGTGCCGCGCAGCAGCAGGGCGTTGGCCTGCATCAGCTCCATCGTCTGCGCCATCGAAATAGCGTATTCGGGGTGGGTGTAGCTGCTCACCACCAGCGCCTGTCCCAGGCAGGGGTTCATGAGCTTGACCAGGCTGTGTGCCGGGTTGCGCAGCCCGACCAGCCGCCGCACGTCGAGCAGACGCTTGAGGCCGGGGCACAGCAGTTCGGTCGGGGCAAAAGCGACCTGGCCGGCCGGCAGCGGGACGATGTGGGCCAAAGGGGTGATGTTCAGAGCGGTGAGCACCTCAGAGCTCAGCACCCGTAGTGATTGGGTGGCCTTACCGTGCACCAGTACGCTCAGACCTGCACGCGCCAGCAGCAGCGCCAGCAAGGGCGTGAGCACCGGCAGCTTGCGCGCACCGTTGTAGCTGGGCAGAACCACGGTGGTGCTGCCGTTGTCGGGAAAGCGCGCCAGCCGCGCATGCGTGGCGTCCAGAAAGCCGGCCATCTCTTCAGGCGTTTCGCCCTTGATGCGCATGGCCAGACAAAAGCCACCCACCTCCAGGTCGCTCACGGTGCCGTCAAGCACTTGCCCCAGCAAGTCGGCCGCTTGCAAGCGCGTGAGCGAACGCGCCCCGTCCTTGCCGCGACCGATTTCCTTGATGTAGATGCTAATACCCATCCGAGAATTGTCGGTGAGCGTTGATGACTTTGAGTTATGTGCTTATTGGGTGGCTCGGAGAGCAAACTGCTTGCGCCAGCTAATGGCGCCTTGTCGCTTTATGCCGCGAGTTGCTCGCGAACTGCCACCTTGCGCTCGATATCACCTCGGGTAGGCAGAGTCTTCAGGTCGTAATTGGCTTGCATTGCAAGCCATGAAGCAGCGTCCCCGCCGAAATGCTTTGCCAACCTTGCTGCCGTGTCTGCGGTTACGGCGCGGCGCTCCTTGACGATCTCATGAATTCGGGTGGCCGGTACGCCCAAAGCAATGGCCAGAGCGTTCACGCTCAGTCCTAGTGGCGAAAGGTAGTCTTCGCGAAGAACTTCACCGGGATGAACGGGGCGCATGCGATTCACAGGGCGTGCCATATTTTTTCCTTCAGTGGTAATCCACTATCTCGACGTCGATCGGGCCTGTGTCGGTCCACACAAAGCAGATTCGCCATTGAACGTTGATCCGAACGCTGTGCTGTCCCTTTCGGTCGCCCTTCAGCGCTTCCAAGTGATTGCCCGGGGGCGCCTTCATGAAATCCAGCGTCTGTGCCGCATCCAGTTGAGAGAGTTTTCTCTCAGCCACAGGCAAAAACGCTTTGAACCTGCGTGGACTTTTCCCTTCGAACAGCGCCAGAGTGTCTTTGCCCTTGAACGACTGGATCATGACGGAAGTTTATTACGCGCGGCGTAATATTGCAAGGGCGCGGTAGATGCGTTTGTGCTGGCCTAAACTTGGTCACATCTATGACCCTTGCCGCCCCCGCTTTTCCCCTTAGTGCTTCCTCGGACAGTGCCCCTGCCAGGCTGGTGCTGGGCGTGGAGTCTTCTTGCGACGAAACCGGCGTGGCGCTGGTGGCTCTTCGTGGGCGCGAGGTGCCGGTATTGCTGGCGCACGCCCTGTACAGCCAGATCGAGATGCACCAGGCCTTTGGCGGTGTGGTGCCTGAACTGGCCAGCCGTGACCACATTCGCCGCGTGTTGCCGCTCATTGCTGAGGTGATGAGCCAGGCCGGCCGTAGCTTGCCCGAGGTGGACGTGGTGGCCTACACGCGTGGTCCGGGGTTGGCCGGTGCGCTGCTGGTGGGTGCCGGCGTGGCCTGCGCGCTGGCGGCCAGTCTGGGCAAGCCGGTGATGGGTGTGCATCACCTGGAAGGCCATTTACTCTCGCCTTTTTTAAGTGCTGACCCGCCGGAGTTTCCTTTTGTGGCCCTGCTGGTGTCGGGCGGCCACACGCAGCTGATGCGGGTGGACCGCGTGGGCAGTTACGAGTTGCTGGGCGAAAGCATTGACGACGCGGCGGGTGAAGCCTTTGACAAGTCGGCCAAGCTCATGGGCTTGCCTTACCCGGGCGGGCCGCACTTGGCCAAACTGGCAGAGCAGGGCGATGCCACGGCCTTTAAACTGCCGCGGCCTTTGCTGCACAGCGGCGACCTTGATTTTTCGTTTGCCGGTTTGAAAACCTCCGTGTTGACACAGGCAAAAAAGCTGGGTGACGCGCTCGAGACTCGCAAGGCCGATTTGGCCGCCTCAACGCAAGCGGCCATCGTCGAGGTGCTGGTGAAAAAATCTATGAGCGCCATGGCGCAGACCGGTCTCAAGCGCCTGGTGGTGGCCGGCGGCGTGGGTGCTAACGCCGCCTTGCGCAGCCAGCTCAATGCTGTTTGCAAGCTGCGCGGTATTCGTGTGCATTACCCCGAGCTGCATTTGTGCACCGACAACGGCGCCATGATCGCGCTGGCCGCCGGCATGCGCTTGCAGGCCGGACTGCAAGACTTGCAGGCGGCCTACACTTTTGACGTCAAGCCGCGCTGGCCCTTGGCCGACATCAGCCGCGACGCTGCGGCGCTTTCCAACCCAGATCCCTTGCTTTCCTGATGCACACTGTTTTTAAACATAGTCTGAAACTTCTGGCCCTTATCTTTTTGGCCTTTGCGGCTGGCTTGTCTGGCATCGCCGTGGCCCAAAGCGCCGCGCCGACTGTGCGCATCGCCTTGATTGAGAGTTTGTCCGGCCCGTTTGGCAACACGGGTGAAGCCGTCTTTCGCAACCTGGTGTGGGCCACAGAGCGCGTTAATGCACGTGGTGGCGTTAAGCTGCCGTCAGGCGCGCAAGCGCTGCGCATCGAGCGTTACGACAGCAAGGGCCAAAACGAAGAGGCGCTGGCTGCGCTTCGCTCGGCGATCGACGACGGCATCCGTGTTGTAGCTCAGGGCAACTCCTCGGCCACGGCGGCCGTTTTGATTGATGCCATCAACAAGCACAACGAGCGTGAGCCGGCCAAGCGCGTTTTGTTTCTCAACTACTCGGCGGTGGAGCCGTCGCTGACCAATGAAAAGTGCAGCTTCTGGCACTTTCGCTTTGACGCCAATGCCGACATGCGTATGGCGGCGCTGATGGATGTGCTCAAGGACGACAAGTCGCTCAAAAGCATTTACTTGATCGGGCAGGACTACAGCTTCGGCCAGTCGGTGCTGCGCGAAGCCAGAAAGCAGTTGGTCCAGCAACGCCCTGACGTGCAGATCGTCGGCGACGAGCTGCACCCGATGGCGCGCGTCAAGGACTTTTTGCCTTATGCCGTCAAGATCAAACAAAGTGGCGCGCAAGCGGTGCTGACTGGCAACTTCGGCAATGACCTCACGCTGCTGGTGAAAGCCGCCAAGGATGCCGGCTTTGAAGGCAAGTTCTACACCTTTTACGGCAACGCGCTGGGTGTGCCCGGCGTGCTGGCCGAGGCCGGCGTGGGCAAGGTGATTGCAGTGGCGGATTGGTTTCCAAACACGCCGGGCGCAGATTCGGAACGCTTTTACCAGGCCTTTCGCCAGCGCTTTCCCAAGCCGCAGGACGACTATGTGCACATGCGCATGCAGCTCATGGTCGAGGCCCTGACCCAGAGCATCGAAAAAGCCGGCAGCACGGAAGCCGCTGCCGTGGCACGGCAGCTTGAAAAAGCCAGTGTCAACGTGTCCGGCCTGGCAGGCGCCATGCGCGCGGCCGACCACCAGTTTCAGCAGCCGCTGCGGGTGGCGGTGATGGACCGGCAGGGCGCGCCCGGTGTGAAGTTTGATGTCGAGGGTTCTGGCTTTGGTTTCAGGGTCATCAAAACCATTTCGCAGACCGGCGCCGAGCAGCCGCACAGCTGCCAGATGAACCGGCCTTAGTGAGTCGCTCCTGAAGTTGATGTTTTACAAAGGCCTTCAGTCATGCGCCAAGCCGTCCTGAACCTCGAAGAATCCCTGATCCGTCAAGTGGCCAATGCTGGAATGGGCCGTGACGACGTGCTCAAGTTCTGGTTTGGTGAGAGCGATGAAGTGACGCCAGATTTCATCCGGCAGGCAGCAGCTGATTCATTGACCAGCGGCGAAACCTTTTATGCGCACAACCTGGGACTGCCCGAACTGCGTGAAGAAATTGCCCGCTATGGCAGCGCCATGCGCACAGCGGGTGCCGCTCCCGTGGGTGTGGACCGCGTGGCGGTGACGGCCGGCGGGGTGAACGCGCTGATGCTGGCCGTGCAGGCACTGGTCAATCCTGGTGACCGCGTGTTGGTGGTCACGCCAGTCTGGCCGAATCTGCCGGCGCAGCCGGCCATCATGGCCGCTGAGGTGCATTGCTTCAGTCTGCGGCCTGTAAACGGCCAGTGGCAGCTGGACATGGCCGCGCTGCTGGCGGCCATCACGCCGGCCACACGGCTTTTGATGCTCAATGCGCCCAACAACCCGACCGGCTGGACGCTCAGCCGCGCCGAGCAGCAAACCCTGCTGGCGCATTGCCGCAGCACCGGCACCTGGATCCTGGCCGACGAGGTGTATGAGCGGCTTTATTACGAACCCACGCCCAACGGTTGCGCGCCGAGTTTTCTGGACATTGCCGATCCGGAAGACAGGCTGGTGGTGGTGCACAGCTTTTCCAAGAGTTTTTTGATGACAGGCTGGCGCCTGGGCTGGCTGGTGATGCCGCCCAGCATGACGCAGCACATGGGCAAGCTGATCGAGTTCAACACATCCTGCTCGCCGGTCTTTGTGCAGCGCGCCGGGGTGGTGGCCTTGCAGCGCACAGCGGAGGTCACGCCCCGTGTGGTGGCGCACCTTAAGACCTGCCGTGATACCTTGGTGCCGCTGCTGCAGGCGCTGCCGGGGGTCCAGCTGGCGCCGGCGGCCGGCGGCATGTACGCGTTTTTCAGGCTGACCGGACGGCCTGAGTTCCAGGACTCGCTGGCCACCGCCAAGCGCCTGGTGGCCGAGGCCGGACTGGGTTTGGCGCCGGGTGTGGCGTTTACAAACAGCACTGATCCTGCAGAGCAGGGCTGGCTGCGCTGGTGTTTTGCCAGCCAGCAGCCTGAGCGCCTGCGCCAGGGGGTGCAAAGGCTGGCTGTTTGGCTGGCCCAAAACAAGCCGCCCGCTGGGCTATAATCCAAGGCTTTGCTAATTCGGCCCCGTGCCGGTGCGGCAAATAACACGGCGGTCAGCGGTCAAGTCCCACTTCGGGAACACTGCTCCGTTCGCAAGTTCCTAAAGGGAAAACCCATGATTGCAAAATCGATCAAGGCCGACATTGTTCAGGCTAATGCACGCCAGGCTGGCGATACCGGCAGCCCGGAAGTTCAAGTGGCCCTGCTGACAGGCCGCATCAATGAATTGATGCCTCACTTCAAGACCCATGCCAAAGACCACCATGGCCGCCGCGGTCTGTTGCGCATGGTCAGCCGCCGCCGCAAACTGCTGGACTACCTGAGGTCCAAGGATGCATCCCGTTATGTTGCGCTGATCGCCAAACTTGGCCTGCGCAAGTAAGCACTGACAACTTTGTAGAACGCCTGAGTTAGTTCACTAGCTCAGGCGTTTTTTACTTCGGAGCAAGGCAAAAAGAGCACGCGCTGTGTCATTCCACAAGAAAAGTCCCCTCACAACCCCGGTTTCAGGTGGTTCTCAGGCATTTTGTGGAATGGCATCGTGTTCAGCCGGCCCGCTCCGGGCATTGGGTAGCAGCCTTATGCGCCCGGATTCAATGGAGCAATCGCAATGAGCATGTTTAATAAAGTTAGCAAAACCTTCCAATGGGGCCAACACAAGGTCACGATGGAAACCGGCGAAATCGCACGTCAGTCCAGTGGCGCCGTCATGGTTGACATGGACGGCACCGTGGTGCTGGCCACCGTGGTCGCCAAGACCGACGCCAAGCCCGGCCAGGACTTCTTTCCCCTGACAGTGGACTACCTCGAGAAAACCTACGCTGCAGGCCGTATTCCCGGTAGCTTCTTCAAGCGCGAAGGCCGCCCCAGCGAGTTCGAGACCCTGACTTCGCGCCTGATCGATCGCCCGATCCGCCCGCTGTTTCCTGAAGGCTTCTTCAATGAAGTGCAGGTCGTCATCCATGTGCTGTCGCTCAACCCTGAAGTCGAAGGCGACATTCCTGCGCTGATCGCTTCGAGCGCCGCGCTGTCTATCTCCGGCATTCCGTTCAACGGTCCTATCGGCGCCGCCCGCGTGGCCTACATCGACGGCCAGTACGTGCTCAACCCCGGCAAGACCCAGCTCAAAGATTCGCAGATGGACCTGGTGGTGGCCGGTACCGAAGCTGCTGTGCTAATGGTCGAGTCCGAAGCGCAGCAACTGTCTGAAGAAATCATGCTCGGCGCCGTGGTGTTTGGCCATGAGCAGGGCAACATCGCCATCAACGCGATCCACGAACTCGTGCGTGACGCCGGCAAGCCGGTCTGGGCCTGGCAAGCGCCGGCCAAAGACCTTCCTTTGATCGCCAAGGTCAATGAGCTGGCTGCCGCCAAGCTCGAAGCCGCTTACCAGATCCGCGCCAAACAAGCCCGCACACAAGCCTGCCGCGTGGTGACCTCTGAGGTCATGGCCGCGCTCAAGGCTGACGGCGTGGCGTTCGACGGCGTGGCCGTTGAAGGCATGCTGTTCGACATCGAAGCCAAAATCGTTCGCAGCCAGATTCTGGCTGGCGAGCCGCGCATTGACGGCCGCGACACACGCACCGTGCGCGCCATCGAAATCCGCAACTCCGTACTGCCCCGCACCCACGGTTCCGCCTTGTTCACCCGCGGCGAAACGCAGGCCCTGGTGGTCACGACTCTGGGCACCGAGCGTGACGCGCAGCGTATCGACGCATTGAGCGGCGACTACGAAGACCGCTTCATGCTGCACTACAACATGCCTCCGTTCGCTACCGGTGAAACCGGTCGAGTGGGCTCGCCAAAGCGCCGTGAAATCGGTCACGGCCGTCTGGCCAAGCGCGCTTTGATCGCCGTCTTGCCAAGCAAAGAAGAGTTCCCTTACACCATGCGCGTGGTCAGCGAGATCACCGAGTCCAATGGTTCCTCGTCGATGGCTTCGGTTTGCGGCGGCTGCCTGTCGCTGATGGACGCCGGCGTGCCGATGAAAGCCCATGTGGCCGGTATCGCCATGGGCCTGATCAAGCAAGACAACCGTTTTGCTGTGTTGACTGACATCCTGGGCGATGAAGATCACCTGGGCGACATGGACTTCAAAGTGGCCGGTACCACCAACGGTATCACCGCGCTGCAGATGGACATCAAGATCCAGGGCATCACCAAAGAAATCATGCAAGTTGCTCTGGCCCAAGCCAAAGAAGCGCGCATGCACATTTTGGGCAAGATGCAAGAAGCCATGGGCGAGGCCAAGACCGAAGTGTCTGACTTCGCGCCGCGTCTGTATGTCATGAAGATCAACCCGGACAAGATCCGTGATGTGATCGGCAAAGGCGGCGCGGTTATCCGTGCGCTGACCGAAGAGACCGGCACGCAGATCAACATCGAGGAAGACGGCACCATCACCATCGCCTCGAACGACAGCGCCAAGGCTGACGAGGCCAAGCGCCGCATCGCCGAGATCACCGCTGAAGTCGAAATCGGCAAAATCTACGAAGGCCCGATCACCAAGCTGCTGGACTTCGGCGCCCTGGTCAACCTGCTGCCAGGCAAAGATGGTTTGCTGCACATCAGCCAGATCGCTCACGAGCGTGTTGAGAAAGTCTCTGACTACCTCAAGGAAGGCCAGATCATTCGCGTCAAGGTCATGGAGACGGACGAAAAAGGTCGCGTCAAGCTGTCCATGAAGGCGCTGCTCGACCGTCCAAGCCAGCAGAACGATCAGGGCTAAGCCCGCTTGATCAGTGCCGCCGGTTTTTACGACTGGCGGTGCGGTCAGCTTGCACATCAAACTCGCATGAGAGCTGTTGAAATCACCGCCTATGGCGCACCCGAAGTGCTTCGGATGGGTGAACGCGCATCCGCGCAAGCCGGTGTGGGGGAGGTCTTGATTCGCGTGGCAGCCAGCGGGGTGAACCGCCCCGATGTGCTGCAGCGCACCGGCAACTACCCGGTGCCGCCTGGCGCGTCAGACATTCCCGGACTGGAAGTCGCCGGCGAGATCATCGCCGGTGATGCCGCCGCCATGGCCGCTGCCGGGTTCAAGCTGGGCGATCGCGTTTGTGCGTTGGTGGCCGGTGGCGGTTATGCCGAACTTTGTGTGGCGCCGGTGGGCCAGTGCCTGCCTGTGCCCAAAGGCTTGAGTGATATCGAGGCGGCTTCACTGCCTGAGACTTTCTTCACGGTCTGGAGCAATGTGTTTGACCGCGCCCGCTTGCAGGCCGGTGAGACGCTGCTCGTACAGGGTGGCACCAGCGGCATCGGCGTCACAGCGATTCAGATGGCCAAAGCCTTGGGCGCTCAAGTGATTGCCACAGCGGGCAGCGACGAGAAATGCGCAGCCTGCCTGGCCTTGGGTGCTGACCACGCGATCAATTACAAGACGGCTGATTTCTCTCTAGAGGCCAAACGGCTTACCGATGGCAAGGGCGTCAATGTCATTTTGGACATGGTCGCCGGCAGCTATGTGGCGCGAGAAGTCGAGTGTCTGGCCGAAGACGGCCGGCTGGTCATCATCGCGGTGCAGGGTGGTGTCAAGGCCGAGTTCAACGCTGGCATGGTTTTACGCAAGCGCCTGACCATCACCGGCTCGACCTTGCGGCCCAGGCCGATTGCTTTTAAGACGGCGATTGCCCAGTTACTGCGCGCCAAGGTCTGGCCGCTGCTGGAAAGCGGTGCGATCAAGCCGGTGATTTTCAAAACTTTTCCTGCTGATGCGGCTGCCCAAGCGCATGCGCTGATGGAGTCGAATGCGCACATCGGAAAAATTATCTTGACCTGGTCAGGCGAGAAGTAAGCATGACCGCACTGATCGCTGCAAACTGGAAAATGAATGCCAGCCTGGCCGCCAACGAGGCTTTGCTGGGCGCGCTGGCCGTCGGCATGGCGTTCAGGCCTGCTTGTGATGTGGCGCTTTGTATTCCTGCGCCTTACATGGCGCAGTTTGCTGCCCTGGTGAGCCGGTTGCCGGCTTTGACTTGTGTGGCCTTGGGCGCGCAAGATGTCTCCAGCCAACCTTCGGGTGCTTTCACGGGTGAAGTGAGCGCCGCCATGCTCAAAGATTTTGCCTGCCGCTATGCCATCGTCGGTCATTCAGAGCGCCGTCTGCACCACGGCGAGACCGATGCGCTGGTCGCAGCCAAAGCCCAGCAAGCTTTGGCGCAAGGCATCACGCCCATCGTCTGCGTGGGTGAAACGCTGGCCGAACGTGATGCGGGACGCACCACCGAAGTTGTCAAGCGCCAGCTCGCTGCGGTGATTCAGGCCAATGGCCATTGCATCAGCGAAATTGTGGTGGCCTACGAGCCGGTCTGGGCAATCGGCACCGGCAAGACGGCCAGTCCGCAGGATGCGCAGGCGGTGCACGCAGTGTTGCGTGCGCAACTGGCCGCGGCCAGTGCCAACGCCAGCCGCGTCAAGATCATTTATGGCGGCAGCATGAACGCGTCCAATGCGGCCATGCTGCTGGCCCAGCCGGACATTGATGGGGGCCTGATTGGTGGCGCCTCCCTCAAAGTGGCCGATTTTTTGAGTATTGTTTCTGCAGCCTGCGCCTGAGAGCAGACCCATTTTTTTGAGAATTTAGGAGTATCCGATGAATGTAGCTTTGACCATTGTCTTGACCGTCCAAATGCTTTCTGCTTTGGGCATGATCGGACTCATTCTTGTGCAACACGGCAAAGGGGCTGACATGGGTGCAGCTTTTGGCAGCGGCGGTTCGGGCAGCCTGTTTGGCGCCAGCGGCAGTGCCAATTTTCTATCACGCACCACGGCCGTGCTGGCCGCGGTGTTCTTTGCCTGCACACTGGCGCTGGCTTACTTTGGAAATGCGCAACCCCGCAAGTCTTCAAGCGTGTTGGAGTCACCCGCGTCGTCGATTCCTGCCACGCCAGCGGCTCAAATTCCGGGCACTTCCGTGCCCGCCGCACCGGCTGTTGATTCCTCTGTGCCGCCTGCGCCAGTCACGCCAGGGGCCGGTCAGATCCCTACCAAATAAGCCTTGTAGGCTGGTCCGCCATTCGAAAAATCGGGGTTGTTTCAGGGTAAACTCTAATGCTGTCTGGGAGGCGCAAGCTCAGGTTTTCCTCATGCCGCCAGACACTGAAATAAACCGCGGACGTGGTGAAATTGGTAGACACGCTATCTTGAGGGGGTAGTGCCGAAAGGTGTGCGAGTTCGAGTCTCGCCGTCCGCACCAACACAGGCATGGGTTTGACTGTGCGCTTTTAGCGCCTGACTTTGCTGCCCATACGGGCGGCAATCCTAGTGACACAAACAAGATGAACCTCGACCAATACCTTCCCGTCCTGTTGTTTATCCTGGTCGGGGTTGCTGTTGGCGTTGTGCCGCAAGTGCTTGGTCGTTTGTTGGGCCCGCACCGCCCCGACAGCGAAAAAAACTCCCCTTACGAATGCGGCTTCGAAGCTTTTGAAGACGCACGCATGAAGTTTGACGTGCGCTACTACCTGGTGGCCATACTCTTTATTCTTTTCGACCTCGAAATCGCTTTTCTTTTCCCATGGGCTGTGGCGCTCAAGGACATTGGCGCAGTTGGTTTCTGGTCAATGATGATTTTTTTAGGCATTCTGGTTGTGGGCTTTGTCTACGAGTGGAAAAAAGGCGCTCTCGATTGGGAGTAGGCGCCAATTTTTAGCGATTACCGTCCCAGAAAAAATACGCAAGAGCACGCTCCGGTTAAATCAAGAGCGGGCCAAAATTCCGCCACAAAGGTACTGGTATGTCACTTGAAGGTGTATTTAACGAAGGCTTCATGACCACGAGTTACGACTCGGTGGTCAACTGGGCCAAAACCGGCTCGCTGTGGCCCATGACCTTTGGTCTGGCCTGCTGTGCGGTAGAGATGATGCACGCCGGCGCTGCGCGTTATGACCTGGATCGCTTCGGCATGCTGTTTCGGCCCAGCCCGCGTCAGTCCGATTTGATGATCGTGGCCGGTACGCTGTGCAACAAGATGGGGCCGGCTCTGCGCAAGGTCTATGACCAGATGTCCGAACCGCGTTGGGTCTTGTCCATGGGGTCTTGCGCCAACGGCGGCGGTTACTACCACTACAGTTATTCAGTGGTCCGCGGTTGCGACCGCATTGTGCCGGTTGACGTTTACGTACCGGGCTGCCCGCCCACGGCCGAGGCCTTGATGTACGGCATCATCCAGCTGCAGCAAAAAATCCGCCGCACCAACACCATTGCGAGGGCTTGATGGGACCACTGCACCCTGCCAGCGCCGAGCAACTCAAAGTCACGATTGAAAGTGCATTGGGAGACAAGTTGCACAGCGCTACCGTCGCCATGGGTGAGTTGACCATCGTCGTCAAAGCCGCTGACTACCTTGCTGCCGCCCGGCTACTGCGCGACGCACCGGCTTGCCAGTTCGAGCAACTGCTGGACCTGTGCGGCATTGACTACTCTGAATACGGCGACGGCCGCTATGACGGCCTGCGTTTTTGCGTGGCCTCGCATCTCTTGTCGGTCAGCCTGAATCAGCGCGTGCGTCTGAAAGTGTTTTGCCCCGACGACGATTTCCCGGTGCTGCCATCGCTCAACGAGGTCTGGAATTCGGTCAATTGGTTTGAGCGCGAAGCTTTTGATTTGTTTGGCATCGTCTTTGAAGGTCATAACGACCTGCGCCGCATCCTGACCGACTACGGTTTTATCGGCCATCCTTTCCGCAAAGATTTTCCGACCACCGGTTACGTTGAAATGCGTTATGACCCTGAGCAAAAGCGCGTTATTTACCAGCCCGTGACCATTGAGCCGCGCGAGATCACGCCGCGTGTGATTCGCGAAGACAAATACGCCGGCCTCGGCCCCAAGGCTTAAGGCAAAAAAACATGGCTGAAATCAAAAACTACACTCTCAACTTTGGCCCTCAGCACCCTGCCGCGCACGGCGTTTTGCGCCTGGTGCTTGAGCTCGACGGCGAAGTCATCCAGCGCGCCGATCCGCACATCGGTCTGCTGCACCGCGCCACTGAAAAGCTCGCTGAAAGCAAGACCTACATCCAGTCGCTGCCCTACATGGACCGCCTTGACTATGTGTCGATGATGTCCAACGAGCACGCGTATTGCCTGGCCATCGAAAAGATGATGGGCGTGGATGTGCCGGTGCGCGCTCAGTACATACGTGTCATGTACGCAGAAATCACGCGTTTGCTCAACCACCTGCTGTGGCTGGGCGCGCATGGTTTTGACTGCGGCGCGATGAACATCCTGATTTACTGCTTCCGCGAGCGTGAAGCTTTGTTTGACATGTACGAGGCTGTCTCCGGTGCGCGCATGCATGCTGCTTACTTCCGCCCGGGCGGTGTCTACCGCGACCTGCCTGACAGCATGCCGCAGTACAAGGTCAGCAAGGTCAAAAACGCCAAGGCGATCGCCGACTTGAACGAAAACCGTCAAGGCTCACTACTCGACTTTATCGACGACTTCGTGACCAAATTCCCTGGCCTGGTTGATGAGTACGAGACCTTGCTCACTGACAACCGCATCTGGAAACAGCGCACAGTGGGCGTCGGCGTGGTCACGCCAGAGCGCGCGCTCAATTTGGGTTTTACCGGCCCGATGCTGCGCGGCTCAGGCTTTGCATGGGACCTGCGCAAGCAGCAACCGTACGATGTTTACGACCGCATGGACTTTGACGTGCCCGTTGGCAAGACCGGCGACTGCTACGACCGCTACCTGGTGCGCATCGAAGAGATGCGGCAGTCCAACCGCATCATCAAGCAGTGCATCGACTGGCTGCGTGTCAACCCCGGCCCGGTCATCACCAGTAACCATAAGGTGGCTGCCCCCGACCGCGAGTCGATGAAGTCAAATATGGAAGAGCTGATCCATCACTTCAAGCTTTTCACCGAAGGATTTCACGTGCCCGAAGGCGAAGCCTATGCCGCCGTCGAACACCCCAAGGGAGAGTTCGGCATCTACATCGTGAGTGACGGCGCCAACAAACCTTACCGCCTGAAGATCCGTCCACCGGGCTTTTCGCATCTGGCAGCCATGGACGAAATGTCGCGCGGTCACATGATCGCCGACGCTGTGGCAGTTATCGGCACGATGGACATCGTGTTCGGCGAGATCGATCGATGAAAAAGATTCCCCCCCGAAGCGCCTACGGCGCCTCCCCCTCAAGGGGGCGCCGCCTGCAGCCCGGCAAAGCCGGTTCTGCGGCGGCCCTCGAATTTTGCGCGATGGAGATACGAATTGGTTGAATTTTCCCCAACAGTGCTCGCGCTCTTTGACCGCGAAGTCGCCAAGTACCCGGCTGACCAAAAGCATTCTGCTGTCATGGCCTGCTTGACCATCGTCCAGCGCGAGCAGGGTTTTGTGAGTACCGAAAGCGAAAAGGCCGTGGCCGCCTACTTGGGCATGGCGCCGATTGCCGTGCATGAAATCACGACTTTCTACAACATGTACAACCAGCAACCGGTTGGAAAGTACAAGCTCAATGTTTGCACCAACCTGCCGTGCCAACTGCGCGATGGCAACAAAGCGCTGGCGTACTTGGAAAAAAAGCTCGGCGTCACCATGGGCGGCACTACGGCCGATGGTCTGTTCACATTGCAGCAGTCCGAGTGCCTGGGCGCTTGCGCTGATGCACCTGTCATGCTGGTCAATGACCTCAACATGTGCAGTTTCATGAGCAACGACAAGCTCGACCAACTGATAGACGGCTTGAAATCCGCAGAGGCCAAATAAACATGACGACAGCTTCCAGCGCTTCGAGCGTACTTACCCAGTTTGCTGCCACTGGCGTGCAAAGCTCTTTTCATGGCCGTCACATCAACCCGCAAATCATGGCAGGTCTGGACGGCCATAACTGGCGCCTGAAAGATTACCAGTCGCGTGGTGGCTACCAGGCGCTGCGTAAAATTTTAGGAGTCGATGGCAGCGAAGGCATGACGCCCGACCAGGTCATCGCCGAGGTGAAGGCCGGCAGTTTGCGGGGCCGTGGCGGTGCGGGCTTTCCAACGGGCTTGAAGTGGAGCTTCATGCCGCGTCAGTTCCCCGGTCAAAAATACCTGGTGTGCAACTCGGACGAGGGTGAGCCGGGCACCGCCAAAGACCGCGACATCCTGCAATACAACCCGCACGTGGTCATTGAAGGCATGGCGATTGCCGCCTATGCCATGGGTATCCCTGTGGGTTACAACTACATCCACGGCGAAATTTTTGCTACTTACCAGCGCTTTGAAGAAGCACTCGAAGAAGCGCGTGCCGCCGGCCTGCTGGGCAACAACATTCTGGGCAGTAGCTACAGTTTTCAGTTGCATGCTACGCACGGTTTTGGCGCCTACATCTGCGGCGAAGAAACTGCGTTGCTGGAGTCCCTGGAAGGCAAGAAGGGCCAGCCACGCTTTAAGCCGCCTTTCCCCGCCAGTTTCGGTCTGTATGGCAAGCCGACAACCATCAACAACACCGAGACTTTCGCGGCTGTGCCCTGGATCATCCGCAACGGCGGTCAGGCCTACCTCGAATGCGGCAAGCCGAATAACGGCGGTACCAAAATTTTCACCATCAGCGGTGATGTGGAGCGGCCGGGTAATTATGAAATTCCGCTCGGCACGCCTTTTGCCACATTGCTTGAGCTTGCTGGCGGCATGCGCGGCGGCCGCAAGCTCAAGGCGGTGATCCCCGGCGGCTCGTCCATGCCGGTACTGCCGGCCGACATCATGATGGCCACCAACATGGACTACGACTCGATCGCCAAGGCCGGCTCCATGCTGGGTTCGGGCGCCGTGATCGTGATGGACGAAACCCGCTGCATGGTCAAAAGCCTGTTGCGCCTTTCTTACTTCTACATGCACGAAAGCTGCGGCCAGTGCACGCCTTGCCGCGAAGGCACGGGTTGGTTGTGGCGTATGGTCGATCGCATTGAGCATGGCCAGGGCCGCGCCAGCGACCTCGATATGTTGAACTCGGTGTCCGACAACATCCAGGGCCGCACCATCTGCGCGCTGGGCGACGCAGCAGCCATGCCGGTGCGCGCCATGATCAAGCATTTCCGCGCCGAGTTTGAACACCACATCACCCACAAGACCTGCATGGTCCCGGTGGAAGCCTGACATCAAGCGCGGCCAAAGCAACAAGTAAGAGCGAGAGCAAACTCAATGGTTGAAATTCAACTCGACGGACAGACAGTGGAAGTGCTCGAAGGCAGCACGGTGATGCACGCGGCTGAAAAAGCCGGCACCTATATTCCGCATTTTTGCTATCACAAGAAACTCAGCATCGCTGCCAATTGCCGCATGTGCCTGGTCGATGTTGAAAAGGCGCCCAAGCCTCTGCCGGCCTGTGCCACGCCCGTGACGCAGGGCATGATCGTGCACACCAAAAACGACAAAGCCATCAAGGCCCAAAAAGGCGTGATGGAGTTTTTGCTGATCAACCACCCGCTGGACTGCCCCATCTGCGACCAGGGCGGCGAATGCCAGCTGCAAGACCTGGCCGTGGGCTACGGCGGCGGCAGCTCGCGCTACGAAGAAGAAAAACGTGTCGTCTTTCACAAGGACGTCGGCCCGCTGATTTCCATGCAGGAAATGAGCCGCTGCATCCACTGCACACGCTGCGTGCGCTTCGGCCAAGAAGTTGCCGGCGTGATGGAGCTTGGCATGTCAAATCGCGGCGAGCACGCAGAGATCGAAACCTTTGTCGGTATGTCGGTGGACTCTGAACTCTCGGGCAACATGATCGACATCTGCCCGGTGGGTGCGCTGACCAGCAAGCCTTTCCGTTACAGCGCCCGCACCTGGGAGCTGTCACGCCGCAAATCCATCAGTCCGCATGATTCAACCGGCGCTAACTTGATGGTGCAAGTCAAAAGCAACGCGGTCATGCGCGTCTTGCCTTTGGAAAATGAAGCCGTCAATGAGTGCTGGATCGCCGACCGCGATCGTTTCTCTTATGAAGCCCTGAACAGCAGCGAACGCCTGACCAGCCCGATGATCAAGCAGGGTGACCGGTGGACATCGGTGGACTGGCAGACTGCACTTGAGTACATCGCCAATGGCCTGAAGCTCATCAAGGCCGACCATGGGGCCAACAGCATCGGCACGCTTGCCAGTCCGCACAGCACGGTGGAAGAGCTGTACCTGGCTGGCGCGTTGATGCGCGGCCTGGGCAGTGACAACATTGACCACCGCCTGCGCAATGCCGAGTTTGCTTCCACCGATTCGGTGCGCTGGCTGGGCACTTCCATTGCCTCCTTGTCTGATCTGCAGCGTGTGCTGGTCGTCGGCTCGAATCTGCGCAAAGACCATCCGCTGTTTGCCCAGCGCATCCGCCAGGCTGCTCGCAAAGGCTGCGCGGTCAATGCCATCGTCTCTGTCAACGAATTTGCTTCCGCCGACGCCTGGGCGCTGCCCGTGTCCAACACGCTGCTGGGCGAGCCTGCCGACTGGTTCGGCCAATTGGCAGAAGTAGCATCGGCCATTGCTGCTGCCAACGGCACTGCGCTGCCTGCTGGCCTCAGTGCCCAGACCGCCGGCTCTTCGGCCCAGGCCATGGCCAAATCATTGCTGGGTGGCGAGCGCAAAGCCGTCTTGCTGGGCAATGCGGCTGCGCACCATGCCCAAGCCGGCGGCCTGCTGACCCAGGCCAACTGGATTGCAACGCAGACCGGCGCCAGCGTCGGTTACCTCACAGAAGCGGCCAACACGGTGGGTGCGCAACTCGCCGGTGCACAACCCCTCACTGGCGGACTGAACGCATCGCAAATGCTCGGCGGCCAGCTCAAGGCGCTTTTTCTGCTGAACAATGAACCCGAATTTGACTCGGCCGCCGGCGCTCAAGCTGCCCTGGCGCTGGCCAAGACCTCCATGGTGGTGACCTTGAGTCCTTTCAAAGCCAACATGGCTTTTTCAGATGTGCTCTTGCCTATTGCCCCTTTCACTGAAACGCCGGGTACCTTTGTCAACGCTGAAGGCAGCGTCCAGAGCTTTCACGCGGTGGTCAAGCCCTTGGGTGAGACCCGTCCGGCCTGGAAAGTATTGCGCGTGCTGGGCAATATGCTCGGGCTGCCGGGCTTTGCGTTTGAGTCGTCTGTCGAAGTGCTGGCTCAGGTGTTTGGCCCTGCAATGGACGGCCTCAGCCAGGTTGCCGCCGGCAAATTGAACAACGCTTCGAGTGTGTTGCCAACGGCTGGCGCCGCCCCGGCCTCGCGTCCCGCTGTGGCCTCGATCTACCAACTCGACTCCCTGGTACGCCGCGCAACATCGCTGCAACTGACGGCTGATGCCCGCCAGGGTGCCGTATCTCCAGAACAAGAGGTCAGCGCATGATCGATAGTTTCTACCTCGCCGGACAAGGCCTAATGGGCGGCATGTGGCCTGGCACCGTGTGGCCGGTGCTCTGGACGCTGATCAAGATCGTGGCGGTGCTGCTGCCACTGATGGGCTGTGTGGCTTACCTCACGCTGTGGGAGCGCAAGGCCATTGGCTTCACGCAAATTCGCCTTGGTCCCAATCGCGTGGGCCCATTCGGCTTGCTGCAACCAATTGCCGACGCGCTCAAGTTGCTGACCAAAGAAATCATCATGCCGACGGCGGCCAGCAAGGGCTTGTTTGTGCTGGGCCCGATCATGACCATCATGCCGGCGTTGGCCGCATGGGCGGTCATTCCTTTCGGCCCTGACGTAGCGCTGGCCAACATCAACGCCGGTCTGCTCTTTCTCATGGCCATCACTTCGCTTGAGGTTTACGGCGTGATCATCGCCGGCTGGGCCTCTAACTCCAAGTACGCTTTTCTGGGCGCTTTGCGCGCTTCGGCGCAGATGGTCAGCTACGAAATCGCCATGGGCTTTTGCCTGGTGGTGGTGCTTATGGTCTCGGCCAGCATGAACATGACCGACATCGTCATGGGCCAGGCACGTGGCATGGGCGCAGACCGCGGTCTGAACTTCCTGTCCTGGAACTGGCTGCCGCTGTTCCCAATCTTTATTGTCTATTTCATCGCCGGCCTGGCCGAAACCAACCGCCATCCTTTTGACGTGGTCGAGGGCGAGTCTGAAATCGTGGCCGGCCACATGGTCGAGTACTCGGGAATGGCGTTTGCCATGTTTTTCCTGGCCGAATACGCCAACATGATTCTGGTGTCGGTGCTGTGCGTCATCTTGTTCCTGGGCGGCTGGTTGTCGCCCATTGACTCGGCGTTTTTCAACTGGGTGCCGGGCTGGATCTGGCTGGGTCTGAAGTCCTTTGTCGTGGTCACCATGTTCCTGTGGGTGCGCGCTACCTTCCCGCGTTTTCGCTATGACCAGATCATGCGTTTGGGCTGGAAGATTTTCATCCCCGTCACGCTGGTCTGGCTGGTGGTGGTCGGCGCCTGGATGCAGACCTCTTACAACATCTGGTGACTATGGCCCCCACGCTTTTCACTTCGTGTAATGCGCTGCCCCCCGAGGGGGCCGCTCCGCCTGCGGCCCGGCTAAGCCGGTTCCGCGGCCCCGGCTTGAACAATGCCCCTTCTACGGCTACCTTGTGCAGGAAATCATCATGAGTGCAGTTGCTTCTGTCAAAGATTTTGTATCGAGCTTCATGCTCACCGAGCTGCTAAAGGGCATGGCCCTGACGGGCAAGTACATGTTCAAGCGCAAGATCACGATTCAGTTTCCTGAAGAAAAAACGCCGATGAGTCCGCGTTTTCGGGGTCTGCATGCGCTGCGCCGCTATGACAACGGTGAAGAGCGTTGCATTGCCTGCAAGCTCTGCGAAGCGGTGTGCCCGGCCATGGCGATCACCATCGAGTCGGATGTGCGTGAGGACGGAAGTCGCCGCACTTCACGTTATGACATTGACCTGACCAAGTGCATTTTTTGCGGCTTTTGTGAAGAAAGCTGCCCGGTGGACTCGATTGTCGAAACCCACATCCTTGAATACCACGGCGAAAAGCGCGGCGATCTATATTTTACCAAAGAGATGCTGCTCGCCGTCGGTGACCGCTATGAAAGTGAAATCGCAGCCAACAAGGCGGCTGACGCCAAGTACCGCTGAACGCGGCGATCTGCTACCACCGACCCTCTTGCTGACCGCACGAAAGAATTCAATACAACATGGACGCTCAAACAGGTCTTTTTTATGCCTTTGCTGCGGTGCTGCTTGTCGCCGCATTCAAAGTCATCACCGCCCGCAATCCGGTGCACGCTGCCTTGTACCTGGTGCTGGCATTTTTCCAGGCGTCGGCTTTGTGGATTTTGCTCAAAGCCGAGTTTCTGGCGATCACGCTGGTGCTGGTCTACGTGGGCGCCGTCATGGTGCTGTTTCTTTTCGTTGTGATGATGCTTGACATCAACCTCGATGGCGTGCGCAAGGGTTTCTGGCAGCATTTCCCGCTGGCCGCTGCCGCCGGCACGCTGATCGCGCTGGAAATGTCAGCGGTATTGATGGGTGGATTTCGCCTTGGCGAGCCACCCCAGGCGGCTGCTGTGGTGGGCCAAGCCGTGGTGGAGCTGTCCAACACCAAAGAACTGGGCAAGCTGCTGTATTCACAGTACCTCTACCCGCTGGAGGTGGCCGCAGTCATTTTGTTGGTCGCCATCATTGCTGCGATTGCGTTGACCCTGCGCGAACGTAAAGATTCAAAGCACATCGATCCGGCCGACCAGATTCGAGTCAAGCGCGCAGACCGTGTGCGACTCGTCAAGGTGAATCCGACGATGGCCGCGCCCCTGCCGCAAGACGCCCCTGATGAGGAGAAAAAAGCATGATCACTCTGGGACACTTTCTGGCGCTGGGCGCCATGCTGTTTGCCATGTCGGTGATCGGCATTTTTCTTAACCGCAAAAATTTGATCGTGCTGCTGATGGCCATTGAGCTGATGCTGCTGGCCGTCAACATGAATTTCGTGGCTTTTTCCTATTACCTGAACGACATGGCCGGGCAGGTGTTTGTTTTCTTCATCCTGACGGTCGCGGCTGCCGAGTCGGCGATCGGTTTGGCTATTTTGGTGCTGCTGTTCCGTAACAAGTCCAGCATCAATGTGGACGAACTCAACACGCTCAAGGGCTGAGCCCGGGCCTGAACACACTGATTTTTTGAGTACAAATAAGAACACAAGATGAGTCAAACCCTCAACGCATCCACCTTGCTGGCCGTGCCCATGGCGCCCCTGGTCGGTTCATTGCTTGCCGGCATTTTGGGCACCTCCCTGGGCGGTAACTGGATCGGCCGCCGCCTGAGTCACACGCTGACTATTTTGGGCGTGCTGGTCGCTTTCATCATCTCGGCCATGACGCTCAAGAGCGTGGCCCTGGACGGAGCGCGTTTCAATGAGACGCTCTACACCTGGATGGTGGTGGGTGGCCTGAAGATGGAAGTCGGCTTTCTAGTTGACGGCCTGACTGCCATGATGATGTGCGTGGTCACCTTCGTATCGCTGATGGTGCATATCTACACCATCGGTTACATGGAAGAAGACGAGGGCTACAACCGGTTTTTTGCCTACATTTCCTTGTTCACTTTTTCTATGTTGATGCTGGTTATGAGCAACAACATGCTCCAGCTGTTCTTCGGCTGGGAAGCCGTGGGCCTGGTGTCCTACCTCTTGATCGGTTTCTGGTTCAACAAGCCCACCGCCATTTTTGCCAACGTGAAGGCCTTTTTAGTCAACCGTGTCGGTGACTTCGGTTTCATCCTGGGCATCGGTCTGATTGCCGCCTACGCCGGCACGCTCAACTACACCGAGGCTTTTGCCAAGACCGACGCGCTCGCCGCGCTGACTTTGCCCGGCACCAGCTGGATGCTGGTGACGGTCATCAGCATTTGCCTTTTTATCGGCGCCATGGGCAAGTCGGCGCAGTTCCCGCTGCACGTCTGGCTGCCTGATTCGATGGAAGGCCCAACTCCGATCTCGGCGCTGATTCACGCGGCCACCATGGTCACCGCGGGCATCTTCATGGTGGCGCGCATGTCGCCCATCTTTGAGTTGAGCGACACGGCCCTGAGTTTCATCATGGTGATAGGCGCCATCACGGCGCTGTTCATGGGTTTTCTGGGCATTATCCAGAACGATATCAAGCGCGTGGTGGCTTACTCCACACTCTCGCAGCTGGGCTACATGACCGTGGCCTTGGGCGCTTCGGCTTACTCGGTGGCGGTGTTCCACCTCATGACGCACGCTTTCTTCAAAGCGCTGCTGTTTCTGGCTGCGGGCTCGGTCATCATGGGCATGCACCACAACCAGGACATCCGCTGGATGGGTGGCGTGCGCAAGTACATGCCCATCACCTGGATCACTTCGCTGCTCGGTTCGCTGGCCTTGATCGGCACGCCCCTGTTTGCTGGCTTTTACTCGAAGGACAGCATCATTGAAGCTGTGCACTTCAGCAACCTGCCTGGTGCCGGCTTTGCGCATTTCGCCGTGCTCGCCGGCGTGTTTGTGACGGCGTTTTATTCTTTTCGCATGTACTTTCTGGTGTTCCACGGCAAAGAGCGTTATGACCAGAACCCGGACGCGCACCACGGCCACCATGACGATGCGCATCACGGCGCGCATGACAGTCATCACGAAGCAGCCCACAAGCCGCATGAGTCGCCCTGGGTGGTGACGGTGCCTTTGGTGCTGCTGGCCATTCCTTCAGTGGTCATTGGTTTCCTGACCATAGACCCCATGCTGTTTGGTGACTTCTTCAAAGATGCTATTCACGTCAACCTGGCCAAACACCCGGCGATGGCGGAACTCGCCAAGCTCTTCCACGGCCCGGCGCAAATGGCGCTGCACGGCCTGAGCACCGCGCCGTTCTGGCTGGCGCTGTCCGGCGTGCTGCTGGCCCATTACATGTACATGGTCAACCCGGCCCTGCCTGCGGCCATCAAGCGCATGGCTCTGCCGGTCTACACCTTGCTCGAAAACAAGTACTACCTCGACTGGTTCAATGAAAACGTGCTGGCCCGCGGTGCGCGCTCGCTCGGCATGGGCCTGTGGAAGGGCGGCGATCAGGCGCTCATCGACGGCGCACTGGTCAACGGTTCCTGGAAATTGGTGGGCTGGTTCTCTGGCCTGGTACGACGTCTGCAGTCGGGCTTCATCTACCACTACGCTTTCGCCATGATCCTCGGTATCTTTGTGCTCATGACTTATTTCGTCTGGCTCAATAAATAACAAACAAAAAGGAAGAACAAGAAATGGGTTTGTTGAGCCTGGCGATCTGGACGCCTATCTTTTTCGGAGTCGTGCTGCTGGCGCTGGGTCGTGACGAGCAGGCCCGCGCAGTGCGCTGGCTGGCGCTGATCGGTGCGGTGCTCAGCTTTCTGGTGACATTGCCCTTGTACTCGCGCTTTGAGATCGGCACCTCGGCCATGCAGTTTGTCGAGAACGCGCCCTGGATCGCACGGTTCAATGTCATTTACCACCTCGGGCTGGACGGCATTTCGCTGTGGTTCGTATTGCTGACGGCTTTTATCAACATCATCGTGGTGATTGCCAGCTGGGAATCCATTACGCGCCGTGTCAACCAGTACATGGGCGCCTTCATGATTTTGAGCGGCCTGATGATCGGCGTTTTTGCCGCGCTCGACGGCTTGCTGTTCTTTGTCTTCTTTGAAGCCACCTTGATCCCGATGTACCTGATCATCGGTATCTGGGGCGGACCCAATAAGATTTACGCAGCCTTCAAATTTTTTCTCTACACCTTGCTCGGCTCCTTGCTGATGTTATTGGCGCTGGTTTTCTTGTACGTCAAGTCGGGTGGCAGTTTTGACCTGGCCACTTGGCACAAGCTGCCACTCAGCAGCCCGGTGCAGACCCTGCTGTTCTTTGCCTTCTTTGCCGCTTTTGCCGTCAAGGTGCCCATGTGGCCGGTGCACACCTGGCTGCCCGATGTGCACGTTGAAGCGCCCACCGGCGGCTCGGCCGTGCTGGCCGCCATCATGCTCAAGCTAGGCGCTTACGGTTTTTTACGCTTTTCGCTGCCGATCACGCCGGACGCCGCCCACGAATGGGCCTGGCTGATGATCGCGCTGTCCCTGACTGCCGTGATCTACGTAGGCCTGGTGGCCATGGTCCAGCAAGACATGAAAAAGCTGGTGGCTTATTCATCGGTGGCGCACATGGGTTTTGTCACGCTGGGCTTTTTCATCTTCAACCCGCTGGGCGTGGCCGGTGGTGTGGTTCAGATGATTGCGCACGGCTTTGTGTCGGCCGCCATGTTCTTGTGCATCGGCGTGCTGTATGACCGTGTGCATTCGCGTGAGATCGCCAGCTACGGCGGCGTCATCAACACCATGCCCAAGTTCGCTGCCTTTGCCCTGTTCTTTGCCATGGCAAATTGCGGCTTACCGGGTACCGCCGGTTTTGTGGGCGAGTGGATGGTTATTTTGGGCGGCGTGCAGTTCAACTTCTGGATCGGTCTGGCCGCGGCAACCGCACTGATCTTCGGCGCGGCCTACACCTTGTGGATGTTCAAGCGCGTTTACCTGGGCCCGGTCGCCAACGACGATGTCAAGGGCTTGAGCGACATCAATGCCCGTGAGTTCCTCATGCTGACCCTGCTGGCTGCTGCTGTGCTCTACATGGGTGTGTACCCCAAACCGTTTACTGACGTGATGGACGCTTCGGTGCTGGACTTGCTCAAGCATGTGGCCGTTTCCAAGCTGAATTAACAGCGCCGCTCACTAGAACCCTATTTCAAAAGAATTCAGATGATTGACTCTTTAAGCTGGATCACCGTTTACCCCGAAATCATCTTGCTGGTCATGGCCTGCGTGATTGCGCTGGTGGACCTGGGCGTGAAGACGCCGCTGCGTGGCACCACCTACGCTCTGACGCTGCTGACGCTGGCGGTGGTCGCTGTGCTGGAGGCGTTTTACGCCACCCAGGGCGCCACGGTCTACGGTTTTGGCAAGATGGTCGTGAGCGACCCCATGGGCAACTGGCTCAAGTGCTTTGCCAGCGTCGCGCTGATGATCAGCCTGGTTTACGGCCGACCTTACGCGGCCGACCGCGACATGCTGCGCGGTGGCGAATTTTTCACCCTGAGCCTGTTCTCGCTGCTCGGTATTTTTGTGATGATCTCCGGGCATAACTTCCTGGTCATCTACATGGGCCTGGAGCTGATGACGCTGTCCAGCTACGCGCTGGTGGCCTTGCGCCGCGACAACGCGACGGCCACCGAGGCGGCGATGAAGTACTTTGTGCTGGGCGCACTGGCCTCGGGCTTTTTGCTCTACGGCCTGTCCATGATCTACGGGGCCACCGGCTCACTCAATGTCAGCGAAGTTTTTCAGGCCATAGCCAGCCGCCAGGTCAAGCACCAGGTGCTGGTCTTCGGCCTGGTCTTCATCGTTGCCGGTCTGGCCTTCAAGCTTGGTGCTGTGCCGTTTCACATGTGGCTGCCCGACGTCTACCAGGGCGCACCCACCGCCGTGACCCTGCTGATCGGTGCGGCACCGCAACTGGCTGCCTTTGCCATTTGCATGCGTTTGCTGGTACAGGGCATGCTGCCGCTGGCGATCGACTGGCAGCAGATGCTGATGGTCCTGGCCGTCGGCTCGCTGCTGGTGGGCAATCTGGCCGCCATCGCCCAGACCAACCTCAAGCGCATGCTGGCTTTTTCAACCATCGCGCAAATGGGCTTTTTCCTGCTGGCCATGCTGGCCGGGGTGGCCGGCGGGCACCATATCAATGCCACCTCTGCCTATGGCGCAGCCATGTTTTATGTCATCACATATGTGCTGACCACGCTGGCGGCTTTTGGCATCATCTTGCTGCTGGCGCGCCAGGGCCATGAGGCTGAAGAAATCACTGACCTGTCGGGCCTGAACCAGCGCAGTCCGCTGTTTGCGGGTGTGATGGCGATGGCCATGTTCTCGCTGGCCGGCGTGCCGCCGCTGGTGGGTTTTTACGCCAAGCTGGCGGTGCTGCAATCGCTGCTGGCGCCCGGTCTGACCGGCTACTTGTTGCTGTCGGTGTTTGCCGTGCTGGCCTCGCTGATCGGCGCTTTCTATTACCTGCGGGTGGTCAAGGTGATGTACTTTGACGCCCCACACGCTGGTCTGCCAACAGAGATCGTTGCCAACACCGATGCACGCGCTGTGTTGGCACTGAACGGCGGTCTGTTGTTGGTGCTGGGCATCGCACCCGGCGGCCTGATGACATTGTGCGGCGATGCCATTGCTGTGCTGGTCAAGTCGCTGGTCAACTGAGCCGATGAGCCAGTCAGCGCCAGTTTGGTTGGTGGTGCTGCTGGCCTTGCTGGCAGCCAATTTGCCTTTCATCAGCCAGCGCTTCATGCTGGTGTACCGCCTGAACGCGGCCAAACACTTGTCATTGCGCTTGTTGGAGCTGGTGCTGTGGTATTTTCTGGTCGGCGCTGTGGCCCTGGCTCTCGAGCATCAGCTTGGCCAGATCGCGCCTCAGGGCTGGGAGTTTTATGCCATCACCGGCACGCTCTTCGTGACCTTTGCCTTTCCGGGTTTTGTGCTGCGCTACCTGCTTAAATTGCGATGACTTCGCCGCCCGCTTTACCCGATGACGCGCACCTGACCGAAACCCGTGTGGCCAGCCAGGAGCTGCTGCACGGTCATTTCCTGCACGTTATGCGTGACACCGTGCGCCTGCCCGATGGCAAGCAGGCATTTCGCGAGTACGTGATTCACCCTGGCGCTGTGATGTTGGTGGCTGAGCTGCCTGACGCGCGACTGGTGCTTGAGCGGCAGTTCCGCTACCCGGTGCAGTCTGTCATGGTCGAGTTTCCGGCCGGCAAGCTCGACCCTGGTGAAGACTCGCTGGCCTGCGCCAAGCGCGAGCTGCTCGAAGAAACCGGCTACACCGCCCGCCAGTGGGCGCGCGCCGGTGTCTTGCACCCTGTCATCTCTTACTCCACCGAGTTCATTGACATTTGGTTTGCGCGTGAACTCACAGCCGGCGAGCGCCAGCTCGATGCCGGCGAGTTTCTGGACGTCTTCAGCGCCAGCGCCGACGAACTGCTGCAATGGTGCCGTGATGGCCGCATCACTGATGCAAAAACTCTGACCGGCATGCTGTGGCTGCAAAACCTGCGTTCCGGGGCCTGGAGCCTGGACTGGGCAAGTGTTTGAGTTCTGGCTCACAATCCATCCATGAAAGTTCTTGACCTTAAGTGCGCGCACCAGCATGTGTTTGAAGGTTGGTTCGCGTCTGAAGATGATTTTCAAAGTCAGCTCACCCGCGACCTTGTGCAATGCCCGCTGTGCGGCGACTCCGCCATCAGCAAGCAGCTCAGCGCCCCGCGCCTGAATCTGGGCGCCACACCACGGCTCAGTCCTGAGGTCGCCAGCGCGCCGGCTGCGCCTGATGCCGGTGTGTCCGGCGGCGCTAAGCCCACCAGCCGCGAACTCGTGCCAGCGGACGCAGCGCCTGCGCTGTCTGCGCAAGACCTGCAAGATTTGCAAGCCGTTCAGGCGGACTGGCTGAAAATGGCACGTCATGTTATGGCCAACACCGAAGACGTGGGCAGCCACTTTGCCGAAGTCGCGCGGCAGATGCACTACGGCGAGACCGAAGAGCGCAGCATCCGCGGCCAGACCTCTCGGCAAGAAGCTGTGGCTCTGCTCGAAGAAGGCATCTCCGTGATGCCGCTGCCGATACCCGACGCGCTCAAAGGGCCGTTGCAGTAAACCGGTAATTCAAGGTTAATGCCGGCGTTTTTCATGTCATCCGCGCGATGGCGTAGATCTATCGGCCCTGCAAACCCATCTCAAACAGTGAATTGCAACTCCGCCAGCCGCGCGTACAAGCCGCCTTGCTTCACCAGCTCAGTGTGCCGGCCTTCTTCAACCAGACGGCCCTGGTCCAGCACCAGGATGCGATCGGCTTTCTGTACGGTGGCCAGCCGGTGGGCGATCACCAGCGTGGTGCGCCCGCGCATGGCGGAATCCAGTGCGGCTTGCACCATGCGTTCGCTTTCGGCGTCAAGTGCGCTGGTGGCTTCGTCGAGCAAGAGCAGCGGCGGGTTTTTCAGCATGGCGCGTGCAATTGCGATGCGCTGGCGCTGGCCGCCTGACAGGCGCACGCCGCGCTCGCCCAAAAAAGTACCGTAGCCTTCGGGCAGCGCCATGATGAACTCATGTGCAAATGCCGCTTGTGCAGCCGCTTTGACTTCATCATCGCTGGCGTCCGGTCGGCCGTAGCGGATGTTGTCGAGTGCGGAGCTGGAGAAGATCACCGCGTCCTGCGGCACGATGCCGATGCGCCCGCGCAGTGACTGCAAGTCCATTTCATTCGTGGCAACACCATCCAGCGTGATGCGACCAGAGCGCGGGTCGTAATAGCGCAACAGCAACTGAAAAACCGTGCTCTTACCCGCGCCACTGGGGCCGACGATGGCAATGGTTTCCCCGGAGGCGACCTTGAGTGTGAAGTCGCTGAGCGCCGCTTGTGTCGGACGAGAAGGGTAGTGAAAGTTCACCGACTCCAGCGTGACGGTGCTACCGGCCTGAGGCGCAGGCGCCTTGACGGGCACTGCCGGCGAGACAATTGGCGAGCGGTTGCCGAGCAGCTCCATCAGGCGCTCGGTGGCACCGGCGGCGCGCAACAAGTCACCATAGACCTCACCGAGCACGGCAAAAGCACTGGCCAGAATAATCACATAGACCACCGTTTGCCCCAGGTGGCCGGCCGTGATATCGCCGCGCACCACCGCCTGGGTGCCTTGGTACAGACCCCACAGCAGCGCCGCCGAGGTGGAGATGATGATGAAGCCCACCAGCACCGAACGCGCCATGGAGCGACGCACAGCCGCCTCGAAGGCGTTGGATGTCGATGCGTCAAAGCGGGCGGCTTCACGTGCTTCAGCGGTATAGCTTTGCACCACCGGAATTGCATTGAGAACTTCGGCAGCAATCGCGCTGGAGTCGGCCACGCGGTCCTGGCTGGCGCGTGAGAGCTTGCGCACGCGCCGCCCGAACCACACACTGGGCAGCACGATCAGCACCAAAATTCCGAAGACCTGGATCATCACGTACGGGTTGGTATAAATCAGCATGGCCAGCGCACCCATACCCATGACCGCATTGCGCAGACCCATGCTCAAAGAAGAGCCGACCACGGCTTGCACCAGTGTGGTGTCGGTGGTCAGGCGTGACAGCACTTCACCGGTTTGAGTGGTTTCAAAAAACTCAGGGCTTTGCTGCAACACGTGCGAATACACCGCATTGCGCAGGTCAGCAGTGATGCGTTCGCCCAGCCAGCTCACCAGATAAAAACGCAGGGCTGAAAAACCGCCCAGCGCCGTGGCCACGGCAAACAGCGTGAAAAAATGATCGCGCAAGGCCATGGTTTGCGCGCCCTTGTCGGCCTGCACCAGGCCGCCGTCGATCAGGCTTCGCAGAGCCAGCGGGAACAGCAGGGTCGCGCCTGCTGCAAGGGTTAAAAACAGCAGCGCCAGCGCGATGCGAACGCGGTAGGGGCGTAAAAATGGCAGCAGGCCCGACAGTGATTTCGGCGAGCCCTTGGCCGGTTGCTCGTTCTTGGATACAGGGGTGGGCAGGGCGGGTGCAGAAGCTGAAGCAGAAGTAGGCATACAGCCAGTTTAGCCAGATGTGCTGGCCCGCCTGTGTTCAGACGCGAGCGGCTCAGATGCGCAGCGGGGAGGCGTAGCCCGTCATCTCCAGATAGCCCCGGCCCACGCGGCGGCAATGGCTGTCAAACAGATCGCTCAGGCCCTCCCAATACACAGCGCCGGTGGACTGACGGCTGTCGAGTTCTTGCGCGTCTATCACTGCTTTGACCGTGTAGAAGTCGGCAGGGGTGCGTACCAGCCACTCCACCGGGTAGCGCGCTTGCGTGAGCGGGCTTTGCCAAAAACGCAGAGGTTTGAAGATGACTTCTCCCCGGCTGAATGTGTAAAGCCCCCCCTGTGGCGAGCGGAAAGAGCCGCCATCCCACACGGCGCTGCCATCGTTGCGCCGCAAAGCAAAAGCCGTTAGCGCGCTGCCGTCGTCCAGGTTCATGCCGATCCAGTCCCAGCCCCGGGCTTCGGGGTGCAGCAACTCGTCGCTCCATTCATGGTCCAGCCAGGCTTTGCCAGTGACTTCAAAGCGCTGCCCGCGCAGGGTGATTTGCCCGCGGGTGGCCAGCTGTGGTTGGCTGTAGTAAAAGCTGGCCTGACGCGCGTCCGGCCCCTTGCGTGAAAGACCTTGCTGGCCTTGCAAGAGCAGCGGCTGGCTGGGCTTGAACTGCAGCGCCAAGCCGAAGTCCTGCGCCGGCAGCTCGGCCGTGTACAGGCCGGTGTCCGCTTGGCGCTGCAAGCGCCAGTGGCCCAGTTGCAAAGTGGTGTTGCCGGTGCTGGCCAGCGCCAGGCCAAAGCCTTCGCGGGCAATGCGTTGGTCGTGCCAGAGTTTTTGCCCCTGCACGTCGGTGAGAGCCGCATGCGCAAAAATAAGTTGTTTGGCTGCAAATTTCGATTGCAGACTTTGCGCCGCATCCACCCGGGTGCGGAAAAATGTCAGCTGAAAACCGAATTCACGCTGCTCAGCCGCCAGGCTGCGCGCATGACCGGTGATGTACCACCACTCGGTGCGCAGGTCGGGGTGCGCGCCATGGTCGGCAGGGAACACCAGCGCTCGCCCCGGTAAGGCCTGAGTCGTCGGCGTCCACAGGGCCGTGCCCAGGCCCAGGGCGCCGGCACCCATCAAGCTGCGACGGCTCAACATACAAGCCCCCGGTTTGCGCGTGCGTTCTTCACCAGTCTTCCTTCACGGCCAGCACCGCGTCAGCGCTGGCGGCGGCGCGCCCTGCCAACCAGGCGGTCAGCGTACCGGCCAGCACCACGGCCACGCACAAGGCCAGAAGACGCAACCAGGGCACTTGCAAATCCATGCTCCAGTGAAAGCTTTGCGGATTGACCACATGCACCAGCACGACGGAGACCACCAGTCCCAGCCCAAGTCCGGCGATCGATCCCATCACCGTCCAGGCTGCACCTTCACCGGCCACCACGCTCAGAATCTGCCGGCGCGTCAGCCCCAGGTGGGCCAGCAGCCCGAACTCTTTGCGCCGCGCCAGCACCTGGGCGCTGAAGTTAGCGGCCACGCCAAACAGCCCGATCGCTATGGCCACCGCCTGGAGCCAGTAGGTCACGGCAAAGCTGCGGTCAAAAATCTGCAGTGAGCGCACGCGAATCTCTCCTGCAGAAGCCAGCTCGATCAGCTCATTGTTCAGGCCCGGCCCCGTGGTTTGCGCTGCCAGTTGCCGGATGCCCGCCTGCACGGTGTCTTCTCGGGCACCTGGCGCCAGCCACAGGGCCAGGTCGTTGACGCGCCGGTCACCGGTCAAGCGCACAAAATCTTGCTCGTCTATGGCGATAGCGCCAAATTGCCGGGCGTAGTCGCGCCACACGCCAGCCACAAAAAACCGCGGCGCACCGGTCTTGGCAAAACTGTTGGCCATCGGTTCAAAAAAATCACCCGGACTGGCCTGGTAGCGCGTCAACATGGGCTCGCTGACATAAATACCGATTGCGCCGGCCGGCACGCTGAGCGCCGGGCCGACCAGTGGCAGCACCCGCGCAGGCGTTTGCATGTCGCGCGCAATCAAGGCGACCGCCGGCTGGTCAGACGCTAGCAGCAGTTGCGTCACGCGCAAGCCCCCGACGCGCGCCACTCCCGGCAAAACAGCCACAGCCTGCACAAACTCCGGGCTGAAATAGGCCGTCTCCCCGGCCGCGCTGCTGGCGGCGGTGCGCACATACAAATCAGCCGGCAGCACCACCTCCAGCCAGTCTGTCACTGAATGCCTGAAACTCGCCACCATGATGGTCAGCGCCACGGCCAGACTGAGCGAAGCCACCACGCCGCTGACGGCCACGCCGGCGCTTTCGCGGACACGCCGTGCACGCTCCACCGCCAGCATGGGCAGTGCCCGCTTGGCCACCAGGGGGCTGAGTCGGCCGTAGAGCAGCCCGATCAAGCTCGGCAGCGCGCCGATACCGCCGACCAGCAAGAGCGCCACCGACAGGTAGGCGCCCAGGGCGATGCCGGCCACCGGCGGCAACAGTGCCAACAGGGCGCCGGCCAGCAGCATGGCCAGGCTCAGCCAGGCGCGGCCGTACCCGACCGGCGCCACGCCCAGGCCCTTGAGGCTTTGCGCCGGCGGCAATTGTTGGGCCGTGCGCGCCGGCCACCAGCCGCCAACCAAGGCCGCCACCACGCCCAGGCCGCCGTAGGTTAGCGCGGCCGCCCAGCTCCACTGCAAGGCTGGTGCGATGCCGGCAAAGTAACCGCCACCCAGGTCGCCGCCCAGCAGGCGCAAGGCCAATGCCGCCAGTGCCGTGCCGAGTGCCACGCCAGCGGCACTGCCCAGCAGTCCCAGAAGCAGCGATTCGCACAACACCAGATGCAGCCGCGTAGCGCCTCCCAGACCCAGCACACCCAGCAAGGCCAATTGCTGGGCGCGTTTGGCCACGCTCAGCGACAACACGGAGAACACCAAAAACGCGCCCGTGAAAAGCGCCACCAGGGCCAATACCGTGAGGTTGATGCGGTAAGCACGTGAGAGCTGGCTCACGCGTTGGACAGCGTCGCCGGGCTCGCTCCATTGCAGCTGTTCCGGCAAGTCAGCAGCGCTTTGCTGGCGGCGTACAAAGTCAGCCCGGTCCACCCCTGCTCGCAGCTGCAAGTCGATGCGCGTGAGTTCGCCGCCACGGCCGAACAGGTCTTGCGCTGCGCCCAGGTCCATCACCGCCAGCGGGCCGCCGCCGGCAGCCACGCTGCCGGCCACACGCACTGCCAGCATGTTCAAGCCGCTTTGCAATTGCACAGACTCCGCGCCAAGCGCGTTCTGCGCCGCAGCATTGAGGAACACGGTAGCCGGGGCAAAAAAAGCAAAGCGATCGTCGGCATCTGCCGGTCGCGGCAGCAATTCGGGCGCCAGTCGGGCCAGCAGCAGAGCGTCCACCCCCAGCACGCGCAGGGACTGCCGCGCGCCGCCGGCAGCTTGCGCATAGGTGCTCAGCTCCAGCACGGGGCTGGCGACAGAGACTTCCGGCAAGCTGGCGATGCGGGCGTAAAGCGATTCGTCTAACTGACCCTGCGCGGCCCGCAGCGTCAGGTCGGGCTGGCCGTTGACTGAGCGCACGGCTTGAGAAAACTCACTGAGCGCCGACGCGTTGATCAGGTGCACCGACAAAGCCAGCGCTACCCCCAGCATGACAGCCACCACCGCCGCCGCATTGCGCCAGGGGTGGTGGCGCAGCTCTTGCCACGAGAAAGTCAGCAGCAGGGCGGGCAGCACACGGCGCTGCTTGCCGGCAGCGGGTTGTAAAAAATCAAACCAAGCCATCGGCATGCAGTTTGAGTACCCGGTCAGCGCGTGCGGCCGCGGCTTCGGAGTGTGTTACCAGCACCAGCGATGAACCCTGTGCTCGTGTTTGCACCAGCAGCGCGTCCATCACGCGGGCGGCGGTGGCCGGGTCCAGGTTGCCTGTGGGCTCGTCGGCCAGCACCAGCGCCGGCCTGTGCACCAGCGCGCGTGCCATGGCCACGCGCTGCAATTGCCCGCCCGAGAGCTGCTGCGGCAACCGCTCGCCCAGGCCGCTCAGACCGACGGCGTCCAGCATGTGCTGCACGCGTGCGTCGTCGTGCTGGCCCAGCAGTAGCAAGGGCAGTCCAACGTTTTGCGCCACGTCCAGATGCGGCAGCACATGAAATGCCTGAAACACAAAACCAACGTGCCGGCGTCTGAGCAGGGCGCGCTGCTCGTCATTGAGCTCGCCCAAGTTGTGACCTTGCAGATGGACGCTGCCATGGTCCCAGCTGTCCAGTCCGGCCATGCAGTTCAGCAGCGTTGATTTACCCACACCGGACTCACCCACGATGGCGACAAACTCGCCGGGCGCCAGACTCAGCGAGACGTTACGAAACACCGGGCTGTCGCCGTAGTGTTTGGCGAGTTGCTTTATTTCAAGGTTCATACGGTGGCTCCGGCGCACTTCGCTGTCAGCGCCAGCACTTGCGCCAGTGCATCAGGGGCGTCACAGGCCACCACGCGCCGTTGCGGCATGCTGCGCAGCCAGGTCAGCTGGCGCTTGGCCAGCTGGCGTGTCGCCGCGATGCCCTGCTCGCGAAAATCATGTTCGGCCTGCTGCACTTCTGGCGGATTTTTCAGGGCATTCAGCTTGTCTAAAAGTGCCCAGGCTTGGCGGTAACCCACGCAGCGCATGGCCGGCAGATCCGGGTGCAAGTCAGCCCGCGCCCGCAGACTGCGTACTTCATCAAGAAAGCCGGCGGCCAGCATGGCGTCAAAACGCTGCGCAATGCGCTGGTGAAGCCAGGCACGGTTTTCCGGTTCGAGGCTGATCAGCAGGCCAGAGGGCGCTGTGTGAGTCTCCATCGACGGCTGGGTTTGCGCGATGCGTCGTTGAAAAAATGACATCGGCTGGCCAGACGCGCGAAACACCTCCAGGGCACGTGAAATGCGCTGCGAATCCTGCGGCTGCAAACGTGCGGCAGTCAGCGGGTCGACACGCGCCAACTCCGTATGCAGGGCGGGCCAGCCCTGGGCTGCAGCCTGGACGGCCAGCTCGGCCCGCAGCGCCGGGTTGGCCGTCGGCATGTCGTCCAGGCCATCCCACAATGCCTTGAAGTACAGCATGGTGCCGCCTACCAGCAGGGGTAGCTTGCCGCGACTGCGAATATCCGTCATCAAACCCCGGGTGTCGCGTACAAAATCGGCCGCGCTGTAGGCCTGCAATGGGTCACGGATATTGATCAGGTGGTGTGGCACGGCCGCCAGTTCGTCAGCACAGGGTTTAGCCGTACCGATGTCCATGCCACGGTAAACCAGGGCTGAGTCCACACTGATGATCTCGACCGCCTGCTGCTGCGCAATGGCCAGGGCTGCGGCTGTTTTACCGGAGGCTGTGGGACCGGCCAGGGCCAGGAAAGCTGGCAAGTCAGCGGGCAGGGCGGTGCTGTTCATGACGCTCAAGCCGGGGCGCCCCGGCTGCTGCGGCCATAGCGCCGCACCAAGGTCCAGGAGGTCAGGGCCAGCACAGCGCTCCAGGCGGCCACGCCATAAGTCAGCGGCCGTGCGCTGCCGTCCATGTGCGTGCCCAGCCAGCTGCCCATGACAAAGGCCACCAGCATCATCAAAAAACTATTGAGTGCGGCTGCTGTGCCGGCGGCTTCGGGGAAGGGCCCTACCGCACCGCTCTGCCCGCAGGGTTGGTGCACGCCGTGCCCCAGCATGTAAAGCGCAAAAGGCAGACACAAGGACCATACGTTTTGAATGCCGGACCAGGCCAGAGCGGCCATCAGCAGGCCTGCTGACAGACTCAGGCCGCCTGCCATGGCGGCGGCATTTTGCACGCTATAGCGTTGCAGCAAACGGCGGCACAAAAAGGTACCGATTAAATAGGCAAAGCACATCAGAAACAACACCAAGCCGAACTGTTTTTTGGACAGACCCAGCACCTGGATAAAGACAAAGGGCGAGGTCGCTAGAAACGTAAATAAGCCGCCGTAAGATGCCGCGGACAGCGATGAGTAAGCTAAAAAAGTCGGGTTGCGCAGGATCAGCAACCAGGTGCGCACCAGTGTTTTGGCTTGCAGCGCCTGCGGGTTGGGCTGCGCCAGGGTTTCTTTAAAACGCCAAAGCACCAGCGCCAGTGTGCCCGCCGAAAAGAGGGCTGGCACCAGCAATGTCATGCGCCAGCCTGACAGATCAGACACCAGACTGCCCAATGGGGGCGCCAGACAGGCCAGCACACCCAGCCCGCTCAGGCCCTTGGACATGATGCGAGCGCCTTCGGCGGGCGGGTACAGGTCACGCACGATGGCGCGTGCGCACATCACCACCGCGCCCATGGCCGCGCCTTGAAATACGCGCCAGACAATCAGCCACAGCATGGAGGGCGCCTGGGTGCTGGCCAGGCCGGCCAGGGTGTAGGCCAGTAGACCGATCAGCAGTACAGGGCGGCGACCGAAGCGGTCGGACAAAGGTCCCCAAATCAGCTGCGAGCAACCAAAAGCCATCAGCATGGCGCTCAAGGTGTACTGCGCCTGCCACATCGGGGCCGCAAAACTGGCTGACAACGCTGGCAGGGCCGGCAAATACAAGTCCGACGTTACCGGCTGAATGCCCAGTGTGAGCGCCAGGATCAGCGCCACCAGCGTAGCAGGCATGGCGGTGTTTGTAGCAGGCACAGACGGGGTGGCAGTTGCAGAAGAAGGCGCAGAAGAAAGCATCCGATCAAGCGTAGCAGGATTTGTGCGGCCTTCGCCACAGTGGGCACTGCGTACCTGCACCTCGCGCGGTCTTTTAAACTGCGGGTATGAACACACCACCTGATAACCTGTCCGCGTTAACTGGCAGCGGCGAGCAAGCCCTTAAGCCCGGCCCTGAAGCCTGGGCGCTCGGCTTGGCCGGCTTGCTACCCTTTGTGCTGGGGGCTGCCGGTGTGTGGCTTTTAAATTTGGATTGGTCTGCCCTGGCGGCCACGGCGCTACTCACCTATGCCGCTGTGATTGTGAGTTTTTTAGGTGGCATTCACTGGGGCCTGGCCATGCGGCAGGTGCGTGCACCGCGCGGTTGGTTGATCTGGGGGGTACTGCCCAGTGTGCTGGCTTGGGCTGGTTTGCTGCTCAACAGCGCCTGGGGCTTGTTGCTGATGGCGGCCAGCCTGATCCTTTGCTATGTGGTCGACTGCCAGATCTACCGCCCCCTGCACCTGGGCCGCTGGCTGATCTTGCGCGGCCTTCTTACCTTCGTGGCCGTCGTGTCCTGTCTGACGGGTGCAGCGGCTTTCTGGGGCTAACGCCCGCGTAAAAAAAGATTGTCGAGCTCGCGAACGCTCAGCTGGCGCCAGGTCGGGCGGCCGTGGTTACATTGGTCAGAGCGCTCAGTCGCTTCCATTTGCCGGAGCAAGGCATTCATTTCATCGATCGTAAGTTTGCGGTTGGCGCGCACGGCGCCATGGCAGGCCATCGTGGACAGCAACTCGTTTTGGGCGCGCTCAATCACGGTGCTGGCATCGTGCTGTGCCAACTCGGCCAGTACGCTGCGAGCCAGTGCCACCGCATCAGATTGCGCCAGCGAGGTCGGCACCGCACGCACTGCCAGGGTCTTGGGTGAAAAAGCTGTGATCTCCAGGCCCAGGGTTTGCAGTGTGTCGGTAGCGCTTTGGGCGATGGCAACTTCTTGCGCTGTGGCGGCGAAAGTTGCAGGAATCAGCAGCGGCTGGCTGGTGATGGCAGTATCGATGAGCTGTGTTTTCAGGCGCTCGTAAACAATGCGCTCGTGCGCCGCATGCATGTCGACAATCACCAGGCCGGCGGCGTTCTCGGCGAGGATGTAGATGCCTTGCAGCTGCGCCAGCGCCCGGCCCAGCGGCCACTCCCCGGGCGCTAGCGAGGTGGGCTGCGTTAAAGCCGGCTGCGACGCCAACGCATTGACCGGCAAGCCCTGTCCGGCTGCGGGGACAGGCCACATGGCTTCGAAATCATTCACACGCGGGTTCTGGCGCTGCGCCAAGTCCATGCCGGCCTGCGCCCAGTTCAGGCCGCGCACGGCGCGTTGGGCATCGTTCATCAGCTCGGGTGGCGTGGCGCCCTGCAGGGTCTGGCTTGCGAGGTTCAGGCCTGCGCCTTGCGTGCGCGTTGCAGCCAATGCATTTTCAGCGGCATGGCGCACCGCCTGGTGGACTTCGCGGCTGTCGCGAAAGCGAACTTCGATCTTGGTCGGGTGCACATTCACATCGATGCGCGCCGGGTCCATCTCCACATACAGCACATACACCGGTTGGCGATGACCGTGCAGCACGTCTTCATAAGCGCTGCGGGCCGCGTGGGTCAGCACTTTGTCGCGTACAAAGCGGCCGTTGACATAGGCGAACTGCTGGTCCGGGCGCGAGCGGGCGGCGTCCGGAATGCCGGCGCGGCCCCAGACGCGAACTGCCGGTTGGCCGTTGTCACGGCGCGCGCCGCTCTCGTAGCTGACAGCCACCGATTGCGCTACGAAGTCTTCGCCCAGCACATCGGCCAGGCGCTGATTGAGCGCCGCCAAAGAGTCGTCGTCTTGCATCGACGACGTAGCGGCGCGCCATTGCTCGACCAGTTTGCCTTCGTGCCAGATGGCAAATCCGACGTCAGGTCTTACCAAGGCATGGCGACGCACGGCTTCAATGCAGTGGGCCAGCTCAGTGGCGTCGGTTTTTAAAAATTTCCGGCGTGCCGGTGTGGCGTAAAAAAGTTCGCGCACTTCGACCGTGGTGCCCGTGCTGCGTGCAGCCGGCTTGAGCTCGCCGGTGCGCCCGTCCAGTTGCCAGGCATGCGCGTCAGCTGCCGCGCTGTCGCTGCCCGAATGGCGCGAGATCAGGCTCATGTCGGCAATCGAGTTGATGGCCGCCAGCGCTTCCCCTCTGAAGCCCATGGTGGCCACGGCCTCGAGGTCTTGCAAGGAGGCAATTTTGCTGGTGGCATGGCGACGCAAGGCGGTGGCCAGCTCGTTTTGTGGAATGCCGCTGCCGTCATCTTCTACCTGGATCAAT
>Ga0214921_10001629_pt1 | contig 37741 bp, 33 predicted proteins | sample LL1505_MetaG_FD_177992 | JGI IMG/M metagenome (GOLD analysis project Ga0214921, IMG submission 177992) | Freshwater microbial communities from Lake Lanier, Atlanta, Georgia, United States - LL-1505 | ecosystem: Environmental > Aquatic > Freshwater > Lake | place: USA: Georgia | collected...
TTTTTAAGCCAACCTTACGCTTGGCGCCTTCTTCTTGCCATGTGGAGGATGTCTCCGATGATTTAATCAGTTTGCCACCAACCTTGGTGGGCTTTTTCTTATCCTCGCCACCATCGGCTTTAACGGGCTTATGTAAGGTACCTTTTTTGGCTTCCTCACTGGCGATCTCACTTGGAGCTTTAAGCACGCGTGCTGGGGTGCTCATCATGTCACGAATTGCTGAAACCTCACGTTCAGCTGCTGCACGGCGTGTTTGTAGCTCGGCTAGCTCTTTTTTGGCCTGCTCCTTACTAGCAGCCTCTTTCTCAGAATCGACTTTGCTCGGTTTTTCCTCGGTCTCAGCTTTTTTCTGCTTGGCCTCACTCGCCGCTTTCATCTCCGCTTCTTGCCGTGCTAAGAGTTCAGCTTGACGCGCAGCCTCGGCGGCACGCTTTTCTAACTCCTCATCCGACAAAATGGGCTTGGTCTCAACTGCTACCACTGATTTTGCCTCGGTTAGCTCATCAACGTTTGCAGCTTCATCTCGTTTTACCAAGACACGCTTTTTGCGCACCTCAACTTGGACGGTACGGGTTCTTCCTGCTGAATCGGCTTGACGGATTTCACTGGTCTCACGCTTGGTCAGTGTGATCTTTTTCCGAGTGCCAGTCTCGGCACTACCATGTGCTTTTTGAAGATAAGCAAGTAACGCGGTCTTGTCTTTATCAGTGATCTTGTCAGCCTCCGACTCTTTGTCGATTCCAGCGGCTTTCAGTTGCACCAATAAATCAGCAGAACTTCGTTTAAGCTCCTCGGCTAATGCTTTTACAGTTGTTGTCGCCATGCGCTTCCCCTCATGCATTAAACCAATGTTCGCGCGCCTTCATAATGAGCGTTTTGGCTGCTGTTTCATCCATACCCGTCATCTCAACGAGCTCATCTACAGCTAATCCAGCTAGATCATCGCGTGTGTGCACTTGGTTCTCTGCCAAAGTTGCAATATATTCTGTGGAAAGACCTTCAAGCGATCGCAAATCTTGAGAAACCTCTTCAAGGCGCTCCTCTTTCGCTAATTCCATAGTTAGCAAGGAGTCGCGTGCACGTGTGCGCAGTTCATTAACCGTATCTTCGTCAAATGCTTCGATCTCGAGCATCTCAGAAAGCGGTACATAGGCAACTTCCTCGAGCGAATTAAAGCCCTCATCGATCAAAATATCAGCGACCTCTTGATCGACATCTAACTTATCCATAAAGAGTTGGCGAACGGCGACGGATTCTTTCTCAGACTTCTCAGCAGACTCTTCTGGGGTCATGATGTTAATTTGCCAGCCAGTTAACTCGCTGGCTAAACGAACATTCTGGCCACTGCGACCAATCGCAATCGCCAAGTTTTCTTCATCAACCACCACATCCATGGCATGACGCTCTTCGTCCACCACAATCGATGACACTTGTGCCGGTGCTAATGCGCCAATCACAAATTGCGCAGGATCTTCAGACCATAAAACAATATCAACCGCTTCGCCCGCGACTTCGTTACGCACTGCAGTCACACGAGTACCCCGTACACCAACGCAGGTACCGATCGGATCAATGCGCTTGTCATGGGTCACGACCGCAATCTTGGCTCGGATTCCGGGATCACGAGCAGCACCCTTAATTTCCAGCAAACGCTGCTCGATCTCAGGCACTTCATTCTCAAACAACTTAATCAAGAAGTCAGGGCATGTTCTCGACAGTTCAATTTGAGGTCCACGTGCTTCACGATCCACTTTCAGAATATAGGCACGCACACGATCACCAGAGCGCAAGTTCTCCTTAGGAATCATTTGATCGCGACGCAGCAACGCCTCGACTCGACCTGATTCGACGATTAGTCCATTTTTGTCAGCCCGTTTGACGGTGCCGGTCATAATCTTTTCGCCGCGCTCAAGATAATCGTTCAAGATTTGCTCACGCTCGGCATCGCGAATGCGTTGCAAAATCACTTGCTTCGCGGCTTGTGCGCCAATGCGACCAAAAGCTAGGGATTCAATTTGTTCTTCGATGTAATCGCCTGTCTCGATATCCGAAATTTGCTCTTTAGCCTCAAATTGCAAAATTTCCTTATCGGGCTCTTGCAAACCAGCCTCATCAGGCACCACTAACCAACGACGGAAAGTTTCATACTCACCACTAGTGCGGTCAATCGAAACCCGAATATCAACGTCTTCGGTATACCGTTTCTTCGTTGCCGAGGCAAGTGCCATTTCAAGTGCTTCAAACACGATCTCACGATCAACATTTTTTTCACGGGCCAGGGCTTCTGCCAACATGAGAACTTCACGACTCATGATTTTCTTCCTTTGAAATCAATAACAGGGACCAAACGAGCTTTTTCCACTTCAGACAAATTAAATTCCAGTTCGGCTGGAGATCCATCACTCGCCTCAAATAACAAACTAAACTTTGCATCCGGTGTGTTGACAATTCCAGACCTCAGGCCTTGCAACACCCCTTTGAAATTCTTTCGATTACCCACTGCAATTCGCAACTTCAGCTCAATCTCTAATCCGGCGAACCGAACAAAATCATCACCCGACTTAATCGGTCGATCCAACCCTGGTGAAGACACCTCGAGTCGCTCGTATGGCACGTTTTCAACCGCAAAGGTGTAAGTCAACTGATGACTCACCTTCTCGCAATCCTCAACGGTAATCATGCGTTCATAATCGGGGTTCTCAATCGTGACTCGCAATAAACCACGACCTTCCCGCTCAATATCCACGAGCGAGTACCCCAAATTACGCACCTCGGCAGAAATAATCTGCTGTTCTTTCACATCTTCCCCACAAATCAACCGCTGTTACAAAGCCGCTTTTACAAAGCGTTTGGCAAAAAAAAATGGGCTTACAAGCCCATATTCCTCAATACCAGAACAGGCCAGCTTACGTTGATGTCAACATCAGCCGGTGTATGAGATGAATTATACCTGAATCAGAAAAATGACTGAGAAATCAGAAACTTTCGCCCGGGTTGCGTGGCTTACGAGGACCCTTGAACGGCTTACCCTTATTGGGCCGCCGTTGACCCCCTGGATTGTTGCCCGATGGGGCACTAAAGCCACTCGCATGATGGACCTTTTGGCCCTTAGAGCGGGGTGAGCCCGATTTACCACCCTTTGAGTGAGACGGTTTTTGCCCAAAGCCGCCACGCCCTCCGCCACCATTGGTTCGCCCCTGGCCGGGTAAATGCGATACCCCGTGTCCGTGGTGAGTTGCGAGCGTGAGCGCCTCCTTCGACCCCCAGTACGACACCGAGGTTTGCATGGGATCAGGCTGAAAGTTTGGATCACTGGCTGGATCCAGCCGCGATGATCGACCTTGAGTCTGACCTTTTTCTTTTGCCATATTTTGGGGCAACTTCAGACCCGCCATGCGCATGAGTTGTGCCACGCTGTCCATCGGCACCTCTTCCCACTTACCACGACGCAAACGCGGTGGCAGCATGAAGATGCCATAACGGGTTCGAATCAAACGCGACACTACATGCCCGGTCGCCTCAAACATGCGACGCACTTCACGATTCCGCCCTTCGGTCAACGCAACCGAGTACCAGCGATTCGCACCATCACCACCGCCTTGGCTCAAACGCAAGAAACGCGCCTGTCCATCATCAAGCGTAATACCTGTTTTTAATTGCTCTGCAGACTCAGCCGATAACTCACCCAAAATACGCACCGCGTATTCACGCTCAACGCCGTAGCGTGGGTGCATCAATCGATTTGCCAACTCACCCGATGTCGTGAAAAGCAACAAACCTTCGGTATTGAAATCCAAACGACCCACAGCAATCCAGCGGCCCTGACGAGGTTTTGGAAGACGATCAAACACGCTGGGACGTCCTTCGGGGTCAGCCTGACTCACAATTTCTCCAGCAGGTTTGTGATACAGAATCACACGAGGTGGTTTTGTTGGGATCTTGCGATGCACGACCTTACCGTTGATGCGAACAATATCGCTTGGGCCAACGCGCTGACCAATGTGGGCAGGCATGCTGTTGACAGAAACACGTCCTTGAATAATGAGATCTTCCATCTCCCGACGTGATCCCATTCCAGCATCGGCCAAGACCTTATGGAGCTTAACCGTGTCCTCATCATCTGCGTCATCATCTAAACCATCCAAATCAGACCAAACTTCATCGCGCAAACTCAGTGGTAGCTCATCGACGCTTGCAAATTGCAAACGCTCCAGATCACTTAAAGACTCTGGCTCTTCGGAATCTTCCTCGCCCGCCTTGCTCGCACGACGCTCGACGCCAGCCTCATGAGAGATCTGTGCTGGATCATCACTAACTGCCTGCGAGACAGGCTCAGGCGCTTCAAGAGCAGCGTCAAACTCACCGGAAACAACCGATGCAAATAATGCTTCGGTCTCAGCAATTAGTTCAGGAGAAACTGGAGCAGGTGCCGTTGGATTTTCATTCGAGGATCCTCCTGAATGACGCTTGTTTTTATTGAACTTGCCTGGACGGGATTTGTTATTGAACTTATTAAAACGCCTTGGGCCCCGGTCTTTACGCTGTTCGCCACCCTCTTCGCGAGAAGTGGCGCCATCAACTAAATCTGGGCTCGTATTAACGATAGACGAATCGTTTTCAGGATTTGTCATTCTCAGCACTCTCAGGGGACGACTCCAGCGGAATCACGGTTTCCACCGTTGCATCGGCATCAAACTCAATCACAGCCTGCCCCAAGGCTTCCGCAGAAATAGAGCCATCTTCAAGCATCGGCAAACTTTGCAAATCTTTTAAACCCAAATCATCTAAAAATTGTTTGGTGGTGGCATAAAGGCCTGGGCGACCAATGGTCTCCTTATGACCAACCACTTCCACCCAGCCACGATCTTCCAACTGACGCATCACATTACTGCTAACTACCACGCCACGAACCTCCTCAATCTCACCACGAGTAACCGGCTGACGATAAGCAATGATTGCCAGGGTCTCCAAAACTGCTCGTGAATACTTTGGAGGCTTTTCTGGAGTGAGGCGATCCAAATACTCGCGCATCTGAAGACGGCTTTGAAAACGCCAGCCCGTTGCGATGCTGACAAGTTCCATTCCTTTGTCTTGCCACTCTTTCTGAATCTCGAGCAGAATAGTTTGCAACTCCGCAGACGCTAAGGGTGGGTCCACGAAGAGTCGGCCCAACTCATGAACTGTTAATGGCTCTTGGGCGCAAATTAAGGCGGTCTCAATGACCCGCTTGTAGTGATCGGTATCCATATGTTGTATCAAACAGCGAGGCTGTTTAGAGGCTTATTCACAATCGTCAAAAAAGGTTGGGGTGTTATCTGGACTGCGCGGGCAACTCACATCAATTCTTATTCGGGGGAGAGGCCAGCCATCCAAGGAGGTCAAGTCGCTTACGAGGCAATTTACACCTATCCTCCCATTATAGGGGAGGCTCAATACAATAGCCAAATGTCGCTATTTTCTCCAAATCGTCGCGGATTTTTGCAAGGCTTAGGTCTTGCAGGAATTAGCACCCTCCCCGCATGTGGCTTATTTCGTGAAAGTCCTAAGCCACCGGTCATTGCACTGGTTCTTGGCTCCGGAGCTGCACGTGGCTTTGCGCATATTGGGGTGATTAAGGCTCTCGAAGCTCAAGGAATTCGTCCCAATCTCGTGGTGGGATCAAGCGCAGGGAGTGTCATTGCAGCACTCTATGCCTCTGGTTATAGCGGCCTTGAACTCAATCGGATTGGACTTAATCTGGATGAGGCAGCTCTTGCAGACTGGGCCTATCCGTTTGCTGGACGCTTTGGCGGATTGATTAAAGGTGATGCCTTACAAAGCATGGTTAACCGCGAGGTCCAGAATAAGACGATCGAGCAAATGGCCATGCCCCTCGGAATTGTTGCCACTGAATTGCAAACGGGTAAAGGCGTTCTTTTTCGTCGAGGCGATACTGGTTTAGCAGTTCGTGCATCCTGCGCCGTTCCCGGTGTCTTTCAGCCAGCAGTCATTCAAGGACGTGAATACGTCGATGGCGGATTGGTCGCCCCCGTTCCAGTCCGTTACGCATACGAGATGGGTGCCACTTTTGTAATTGCCGTCAATATCTCTTCCGATGCTAGCGCATTTAATGCGACGGGCACACTGGGTTTGTTACAACAAACGATTAGCATCATGCAACAGAGTATTAATCAATATGAGTTAGCAAAAGCAGATGTCGTTATTACACCCCAACTCAAGCAAATGGGTAGCGCCGACTTCAGGGCGCGTAACGCCGCAATCCTTGCTGGCGAGCTTGCCACTCAAGAAAAAGTAGTGGAGATCAAAGAAAGACTAAAGAAGGTGTAATGCGATTAAAGATTACGTGCTTGAGTCCGTAATTTTTTTGCTTCTTGAATTAAGGCATTGCGCTCCGCATTGCTTAACTCATCGGTCCCATCTAAACGTCTAGCGCCATCAAAGCGCTTATCCCAATAGGTGCTCGCCAAATCATCGACGCGCACTACTGAACCTTTGGATGGGGAGTGAATAAATTTGTTATCGCCCACGTAAATACCAACGTGCGAGAAGGTGAGGCGCATGGTGTTGAAGAACACCAAATCACCCGGCTCCAACTCATCACGAGAAATAGGCTTACCCACTTTACTCATTTGCGAGGACTTTGGTGGGAGTAAAAATCCTAACTTGTCTCTGAACACAAATCGCACAAAACCACTGGCATCCAATCCCGATTGCGGCAGATCGCCATTCCAGCGATACCGTACCCCAATCAGTTGCATCGCTTCATTAATCAAAGCTTCTGTTTTTGTTGAAACAGAATCCACCACTTGATAAGTAAAACGTGCAAAGTAAGACGGGTTGTTCTCAATTCGAACTTCCGGCTTTGGGGCCTCTTTTGCTACTGCGTCAGCACCGGTGTTAGCACTCGCAGTCAACACAAAACCACCCAAAACCATGGCGGTCAGGAACTGAAAAGGCAAAAGGATCATGTGCTTACGAATAGGCATGGGTTGGATTCTAGCAAAGCCTTGGTAAAAGTGAAAGCGGGTTAACCCTTCACTCTAATCAGTAACCAACTGTTTTATATCGATTTTTTATTGCTAGGTTAGCTCAGCAGCACTAAACAAGGCCTTGGTATATCCCTCTTTAGGGTCACGAACCATGGCCTCGGTCTCACCATACTCCACCACCTCCCCGGCTCGCAGAACCATGAGTTCGTGAGACATTGCCCGAATGACAGCCAGATCATGACTAATGATGAGATAGGCCAGGTTGTACTTTTTTTGAAGCTCGCTGAGCAACTTTAAAACCTGTTTTTGGATCGAAACATCCAAGGCCGAGGTGGGCTCGTCCAATACCAATATTTGTGGTTTGAGGATTAATGCACGAGCGATAGCGATACGTTGACGTTGGCCACCAGAGAACTCATGCGGATAGCGTTGCAGCGCAGAGCGGTCTAAACCCACTTCACGCAAGATCTCTACCACTCGACTCTCACGTTCATCATGTGACAAATGCGCTTGATGAACATCCAAACCCTCCGACACAATTTGAAAGATAGTCATGCGTGGCGACAAGGAACCAAAGGGATCCTGAAAAATCACCTGCAAATGGGCGCGCATCGCACGACGCTCGATCGGTCTCAACGATAGCCACGGTTGATCCAAGACCGAGACATCACCTTCCACTTTGGCCGTTGTCTCTCCGAGCAATCCCAAGATGGCCATCGCTAATGTTGTTTTTCCTGAACCAGACTCACCAATCACACCAATCGTTTGCCCTTGTTTCAGTTCAAGACTCAAGGGCTTGAGAACTTGATGGCGCTTCGCCTTTGAAAACCAATTTCGCCATCGCATAGAGCCGTTAGCAAAATTAGATTGTGGATAGGACACACTTAATTGGTTGACGGTCAACAAAACAGGGGCTAATGGCACTAGAGGAAGCAGTTCACGCACAGGCTGGCTGTTCACCAATTGCTCAGTGTATGGATTGGTGGGGTGCGAGAAAACCTCATGGGTTGGCCCACACTCCACTAAGCACCCCTGATTTAGAACCCCTACCCGACTTGCAAAATGCTTCACCAAGTTGAGGTCATGGGTGATTAATAAAATCGCCATGCCGCCACGCTCTGTCGCTTCCTCTTGCAGATCCTTTAATAAATCCAATATTTGCAGACGCAAACTCACGTCTAAGGCAGTGGTGGGCTCATCGGCAATCAGTAGGCGTGGTTTGCATGCTAGCGCCATCGCAATCATGGCGCGTTGACGTTGCCCACCCGATAGTTGATGGGGATAGGCATAAAAACGTTCTTCTGGTTGCGGGATCCCCGTTTTCTTGAGGAGTGCAATCGCAGTATGGCGGCACTCCTCCATCGGCATCAAAGGTTCATGGACTTGTACCGCTTCAACAATTTGATTACCAATCGTGAATAAAGGGTTAAGTGCGGTCATCGGTTCTTGAAAGATCATCGCGATCTCACGCCCCCGAATCTCCCGAATTCGTTCAATCGATAAGTCCAAGAGATTTTCTTCTTTGCCATCCTCACGCTGCCAAAGAATACGGCCCTGTATACGCGCGCCCTCTGGAGTAAGGCGCAATGGCGCTAGCGCAGAGAGTGTTTTGCCTGAGCCAGATTCACCAACTAAGGCAATCCGCTCACCTGGCTGAATACTGAGATCCAAATCGCGGACGGCAAACTTTTCGCGTCGGCCTGCGCCAAACGAGATAGAGAGTTGCTCATAGCGAAGCAAACTCATGCTCGCGCTCCGGTTAGCGGATTACTCTTACGTGCATCAAACGCATCTCGCAATGCTTCACCCATAAACGTTAATAAAAGTAAGGTACCCCCGAGCACAAAGAAAGTTGATAGCGAAATCCACCACGCATCGAGGTTTGCCTTCCCCTGCGATAGCAACTCGCCTAAGCTAGGCGTTCCGGGTGGCACTCCTAAACCCAAGAAATCCAAACTGGTGAGCGACAAAATCGCTGCACTCATCCGAAATGGCAAAAAGGTAATGACGGGGGTTAAGCTGTTTGGCAAGATATGCCGTCGCATAATTTGGGCATTCGTAAGCCCTAAGGCTTTAGCTGCTCGCACATACTCGAGGGCTCGATTACGAAAGAACTCGGCGCGCACATAATCAGATAAACCCATCCACCCAAATGCAGCCAACAAAATAATTAACAAAAGAACGCTGGGATTAAAGATCGAAGCAAAAATAATCAGTAGATACAACTCAGGCATCGCTGACCAAATCTCAATGATGCGCTGGGTGATGAGGTCAAAGCGTCCTCCAAAAAATCCCATGAGCGCACCGGTGATCACTCCAATCACCACACCCACCACAGTCAACGCAATACCAAACAGTATCGATAAACGAAATCCATAAATAAGACGCGCCAATACATCACGCCCACGATCGTCCGTACCCAACCAGTTCTCTGCGGATGGTGCGGCGGGATTTGGCTCTTTAGCAAAGTAATTGAGGGTCTCATAGCTGTACGGAATGATGGGGTATATCGCCCAGTTCGCGCCATCGGTAATGTTCTTCTTGATATCCGGATCCAAATAATCAGTGCGCGTCGCAAAGTCGCCACCAAACACAGTCTCTGGATAATTTTTTACCAATGGGAAATAGAACTTACCCTCGTAGCGCACTACCAAGGGCTTGTCGTTCGCAATCAACTCCGCGCATAGACTCAAGCCGAAGAGGATCGAAAAAATCCACAAGCTGATATAGCCTAAGCGATTGGCTTTAAAGCGCAGCCATTTGCTCACGATCCACCCCCGGAGCCAAATTGGATGCGGGGGTCCACCAGCACATAGCAAAGATCTGAGATTAATTTGGTAACAAGACCAATCAAGGTAAATAAATAGAGTGTGCCAAAGACTACGGGATAATCCCTGCGCATCACCGCTTCATACGAAAGCAAACCTAAGCCATCTAAAGAGAATAAGGTTTCAATCAAGAGTGAGCCTGCAAAGAAGGCTCCAATAAATGCCGCGGGGAATCCAGTAATTAGCGGGATTAGAGCATTCCGAAAGACATGTTTCCACAAAACCTTGTTCTCACTTACGCCTTTTGCCCGTGCAGTGAGTACATATTGCTTTCGAATCTCTTCTAAAAAAGAATTTTTTGTGAGCATCGTGATCACTGCAAAGCTACCCAACACGGATGCGGTGATGGGCAAGACCAAATGCCAGAGATAATCCAATACTTTGCCAATCAGACTGAGCTCACTCCAGTTGTCGGAGGTTAGGCCACGCAGAGGAAAAATTTGTAGAAAACTGCCACCACCAAAAAGTACCAATAGCAATACACCCAAAACAAACCCTGGGATCGCATAGCCCACCAAAATCATTGTGCTGGTGACGCGATCAAAGCGCGTGCCATCTCGAACTGCCTTAGCAATTCCCAAGGGAATGGACACTAAATAACTAATAAAGAATGTCCAAAGACCAATGCTGATGGAGACAGGAAGCTTCGAGATCACCAAATCCCAAACACTTTTGTGTTGGTAATAACTCTGTCCTAGATCAAATTGCGCAAAGCGTTTGAGCATCATAAAATAGCGCTCAAGCGGGGGTTTATCAAAGCCATACAGGGCTTTAACTTGCTCAAGCCGCTCTGCATCGACCCCTTGACGACCTCGGTAGGTAACTCCTCCTCCCGAGGACTCACCACCCACCGCTGCATCGCCCTTACCTTTTAGTTCGAGCATCAACTGCTCTACTGGACCACCAGGAACAAACTGCACCACCGCGAAGGTCAAGGTCAAAACCCCGAGTAAAGTGGGGATCATCAGTAGGATCCGTTTGATGATGTAAATCAGGATTTCGGAGTTCATTGACGCGCCCCCTGCTGCCACCATAAGGACAAGATCCAAGACTCGGCAGAAAAATACAATGGAGGATTGGGATAACCCATTTCTTTACGGTACGCAATCCGGTGAGTTGGACTATACCAATGGGGTACCACATAGTAACTATTCCAAAGGACGCGATCGAGCGAGCGCGTTGCTGTTTGCAACTGTTCTCTGGTTTCTGCTCGAACAATCGCATCAATGAGCGCATCCACAACGGGGGATTGCACACCAATCACATTGTCGGAGCCCTTCTCTTTTGCTGCTGCACTTCCATAGCGGTCGTAGAGCTCATTGCCAGGGCTTTGGGTGTCAGGAAAGCGAATGGTGGTCATATCAAAATCATAGTCATCCATCCGTTTTTGATGTAGTGCAAAGTCGCTGGTACGAATATCCACTTTGATCCCTAACTTTTCAAGATTTCGTACATAGGCGGTCAGAATCCGCAAAAAGAATGGGCCATCCTCCACAATCTCAAATCGGAACACTTCGCCCTTCGCATTACGTAATGCGCCATCGCGGTACGTCCACCCAGCTTCGGCCAGTAACTCTTTTGCTTTACGAAGGTTGGTGCGCAAACTACTTGGTGGCGCAGTGCTCGGCGCTGACGGCATCGCCCCAAAGACTGCCTCGGGTACAAATTGGGGATACTTCTCTTGCAAGGGTTTTAAGAGTTTGAGTTCTGCAGCAGTAGGAACGGTCTCGCCGTTGTAATTTGCACTCAGATCGCTATTTTGAAAGTAGCTGTTAATGCGGCTGTATTGATCATAAAAAAGTTGGCGATTTAGCCATTCGAAATCCAGTGCATACCCGAGTGCCTTACGAACTCGTGCATCTTGAAAAATGGGTCGCCGCAAGTTCATCGCAAAACCTTGCATTCCCGCGCCATTGTGATTGGGGAAAGCTTTCTTAATTAAAGTGCCATTATTAAATTTGGGGCCCACATAACTCTTTGCCCAATTTTTGGCACGGTACTCCACGAGTGCATCAAATTCTCCTGCTTTAAACGCCTCTAAGCGCACCGCATCGTCGCTATAGAGTTTGTAGACAATTCGATCAAAATTAAAGAAACCCACTCGTACATTAACTTTGTTTCCCCAATAGTTTGGGTTGCGTTTGTAGATCATCGATTTACCAGCGCGGTACGACTCAATCACATAAGGACCGCTGCCAATCGGATGTTCAAAAGTAATCTTGTCAAAAGGGGTGTGGCTACCATCGGCTTTTTTGCCCCAGTGTTTAGAAAAGATCGGTAAGCCGCCAACCATGAGGGGTAGCTCGCTATTGCGAACCTTGAAGTCAAAACGAATCACCCGCTCCGATACGACGACAGCTTGCTTCACATCTGCGTAGATGGTGCGGTACTGTGGATTGGCAAGCTTACTGATGAGCGTATCAAAACTGTGTTTGACATCGTCAGCCAAAATTGGACTGCCATCTGAGAACTGTGCCTCAGGTCGAAGCCGAAAGGTTACTGACATCTGGTCTGCAGCCACCTTAATGTCTTCAGCAATCAAACCGTACACGCTAGACACCTCATCAGCACTTCCCACCGCCAATGACTCAAACATCAAAGCGCCAATCCCCGGGGCGGTCACACCCCGCAAGGTAAAGGGGTTGAACTTATCAAAACTCGTACGACGATCCGGATTGGGGAGCGTGAGTGTTCCACCGCGAGGCGCATTCGGATTGACATAGTCAAAATGGGCAAAACCATCGGCATATTTGGGCTTGCCATATTGCGCAATACCCTGTGCGGCCCCAGCGCTCGAGGGGCAAATCAGTATCCAACACAGGATTGCAATGCCCAAAGGACGCCAATGAGCCCAAAACTGGCAAGGTAGTAGTCGCAGGGGTAATTGGCTTAGCATATGCAACAATTGTAGATAGCAAATCAATTTTGAAGTAAAGGACTCATCATGGCTTATTTAAGCGGTAAACGCATCCTAATTACCGGGCTTCTCTCCAACCGCTCAATTGCCTATGGAATTGCCAAGGCCTGCCACCGGGAGGGTGCCGAACTTGCATTTACCTATGTGGGTGAACGCTTTAAAGACCGGATCACTGAATTTGCAAAGGAGTTCAATAGCTCACTCATTTTTGATTGCGATGTGGGTAGTGATGAACAAATCCATGCACTGTTTGAGGAGCTTGGCAAATCGTGGCCCCAATTTGATGGCTTTGTCCATTCCATTGGGTTTGCACCCCGTGAGGCTATTGCTGGTGATTTTCTGGAGGGCTTAAGTCGCGAGGCATTCAAGATTGCCCACGATATCTCAGCATACAGCTTTCCGGCAATGGCCAAAGAGGCTCTGCCCATGCTAAGTCCCAATGCGGCCCTTCTTACTCTGACCTATTTGGGATCATTGCGTAATGTTCCCAACTACAACACTATGGGATTAGCCAAAGCCTCCCTTGAAGCATCTGTCCGTTATTTGGCAGGCTCACTTGGACCCAAGGGAATTCGGGTCAATGGTATTTCAGCAGGTCCGATCAAAACCTTAGCCGCCTCCGGAATTAAAGGGTTTGGGAAAATTCTGGATGCCGTTGAAAAAACAGCCCCGCTCCGACGCAATGTGACCGTCGATGATGTTGGTAATGCTGCCTCATTCTTACTATCCGATTTAGCAAGCGGCATCACCGCTGAAATCATTTATGTGGATAACGGCTTTAGCCAAGTGGTCGGTGGGATGGACGAGGTTTAAAAATCGATTCTTCGAATCAAACCCAAGCACAAATACCGCTTCGAGAGGCGCTAGCCTACTGGCTCAAACTCGGATTTATTAGTTTTGGCGGACCAACCGCTCAGATTGCCATGATGCATGATGAGTTGGTTGAGAAAAAACGCTGGATCTCCGAGCGTCGTTTTTTACACGCTCTCAATTACTGCATGCTGCTTCCTGGCCCAGAAGCACAGCAATTAGCCACCTACTTAGGTTGGCTCATGCATCGGACCTGGGGTGGCATCTTGGCTGGCACCTTATTTATTCTCCCCTCATTGATTATTTTGATCGCGTTGTCCTGGATTTACATTGCGTATGGACAAACCCCTGTCATATCCGCTCTTTTTTTTGGAATTAAGTCAGCCGTTACGGCCGTTGTGATCATGGCTGTTATTCGTATTGCTAAGAAAAGTGTGTACAACAGGCAACTTATCTTGGTAGCGATCACCTCTTTTGTTGCCATCTTTGCCTTCAACCTTCCTTTTCCATTAATTATTTTAAGTGCTGGTCTCTATGGCTACTATCTAGGTAAACATCAGCCCATCCTGTTTTCAAAATCTAGCAACGACCATAAAACTACCGCTTCAAATGCCGGTTCGGCAATCATTGGTGACCATACCCCTTTGCCAGCGCATGCGGGCTTTTCGAAGATAAAACTCATACGCCAACTGGGCGCTGCCAGTCTTTTATGGCTCATCCCAATCTTTATTCTGCATGCGCTTTTCGGCTGGGGCGGTCTATATACTCAATTGGCTTGGTTTTTTACCAAAGCTGCTCTACTAACCTTTGGCGGAGCATACGCTGTCTTGCCATACGTGTATCAAAGTACTGTGGAGCACTATCAATGGCTGAGCGCCGCACAAATGATGGATGGTTTGGCGCTTGGCGAAACGACGCCCGGTCCACTCATCATGATCGTTGCCTTTGTCGGTTTTGTAGCCGCTTACTCGCAAGAGCTATGGATTGGCGGCTCATTGTTCTTGATGGGCGCATTAGGGGCGGTGGTGGCGACATGGTTTACCTTCCTACCGTCTTTTTTATTCATTTTGATAGGTGCTCCATTCATTGAATCAACGCATGGAAATTTACGCTTTACCGCACCCCTAACGGCAATTAGTGCAGCAGTCGTAGGTGTGATTACAAATCTCGGTGTGTTCTTTGCCTATCACCTATTTTTTCCACAAGGTCCATCTAATAGTCCATCGCTGATATCAATTGCCATCTGTGCCATTGCTTTATTTCTCCTGATTCGTTTGAAGTGGGGAGTGATTTCGATTATTGGGCTCTCAGGCGGATTAGGCCTTTTACTGGCTCCCAATGGTCTTTTGTTTTCATAGATATTGATCGATGAGCCTGATGCCAAAGTTGGCATAATGGCGTCATGAGAATCGACGAAGCCACACTATCCCATCTTCAAGAGTGGATTGGTAAATCCGAGCGTTATCCAGATCAAGTGACCACCGCTCCTTACCGTGCTCTTTCTGCAACCCTTGATCGCAATGACCCTGAGCCCAATCCAGGAGTCTTTCTTCCTGAGTTATGGCACTGGTTGTATTTCTTGCCACATCCCCAGCAGTCAGAAATCGGTCCTGATGGTCATGCAAAACGAGGTGGCTTCTTGCCGCCCGTCCCACTTCCGCGCCGCATGTGGGCTGGTGGCCGACTGCGTTGGGTGGGTGAGTTGCAAATTGGCGATACGATCGAACGCGTATCAACAATCAAGTCCGTCACCCACAAATCAGGCCGCACGGGTGATTTGCTATTCGTCTTAGTTGAGCATCAAATCTCCAATCAAAAAGGTCTTGTTCTAACTGAAGAGCATGACATTGTCTATCGCGCAGCCCCAAGTCCTGATGAGAAACCCCCTGCCCCAACGCCCGCCCCACAGGATGCGCAGTGGACTAAATTAATTAACCCTGATCCGGTTCTTTTATTTCGCTACTCGGCGCTCACCTTTAATGGACACCGAATTCATTACGACCGCAGTTACGTCACCCAAGAGGAAGGGTATCCTGGTCTCATCGTGCATGGCCCCTTGATCGCTACGCTCCTTGTGGATTTAGTGAGAGAACATCATCCCGGCAGAAAACTGCAGTCCTTTGACTTCAGAGCAATTCGTCCAACCTTTGATATCCATCGCATGAAAGTCAACGCCGCCTTAGATGGTGATGATCCGAGCGGTCAAACCTTACGGGTTTGGTCAGAAAATCATGAGGGCTGGCTCACCATGCAAGCCAAAGCAATCTTGAGTCCATGACGATGGGTCCTCATTACTCCGCGGAGCTTGCGCGCTTTGCAAGCCAATTGCAATTTGAGGATATTCCGAAAGATGTTATTTCACGGGCCGAAGATTTATTAGTGGATTGGTTTGCCTCGACCGTTGGTGGCAAAGGATCGAAACCGGTTGATGTCATTACGCAATTTGCCCAATCGATGGGACCGGTATCACAACCTGCAATTGCCGGATCTGCTGAAATCATTGTGTCGCGCTCCTTATCGAGTCCATTTCTTGCTTGCTTAGCCAATGCAGCCGCATCGCACGTGGTTGAACAAGATGATGTTCATAATGGTTCGGTGTTTCACCCAGGAACGATCGTATTTCCTGCGGCATTAGCCCTTGCTCAGGCCAAACAACTTAGTGGTCGCGAGTTCTTAACGGCGGCGGTGGTTGGCTATGAAGTCGGTATTCGTGTTGGTGAATTCTTAGGTCGCTCCCACTACAAAATTTTTCATACCACCGGTACCGCGGGTACATTAGCTGCCGCCGCAACCGTCGGTCGCTTACTCAAACTCAATCCCCAGCAGATGCTTCATGCCTTCGGCTCTGCGGGTACCCAATCAGCGGGTCTATGGGAATTTCTTCGCGACGCTGCCGATTCCAAACAACTGCATACTGCGCATGCCAGCGCCACTGGCCTAATGTCCGCCTACTTGGCACAGGCCGGATTTACTGGCGCTCAGAAAATACTGGAGGGTGTGCAAGGTCTTGCGGCAGGAACATCGACTGACGCCAACCCAGAAAAATTGATTGATCGCTTGGGCTCACGCTGGTGTTTGGCGGAGACCTCCTTTAAGTATCACGCCTCATGTCGCCATACCCATCCAGCAGCCGATGCGCTATTGCAGGTCATCCAAAAACACGCAGTCAGTATGGCTGACATTGACCGCATTGAGACCTTGGTGCACCAAGGAGCCATCGATGTTCTTGGTCCCGCTAGTGATGCGACGACCCTGCATCAATCCAAGTTTTCCATGGGCACGGTTCTTGCGCTCATCTGCAAGTTTCAGTTTGCAGGCCTTGATGAGTTTGCTACACACTTTAACGATCCTGAGATTTGCGCGCTACGCAATCGAGTCAGTATGATTTTAGATCCCGAAGTTGATAAGGCTTACCCGCAGAGGTGGATTGGTAAGGTGAAGGTATACCTAAAGAATGGTCAGGTTTATGAAGGCCGCGTCGATGAGCCTAAAGGTGATCCAGGCAATACACTGACCCGAGCAGAAATTAAAGACAAGGCTTTGCGTCTAGCTGCATTCAGTGGCGGTGCCACTGAATCCGAGATGCACGATGCGATTGCATTGCTATTTGATATTCGCCGGGTAAATACTGTCCCTTTTATTTTTTCCAAATAAGGATTACTGCTATGAACCTTCCCCACTTACTGCTAAGTGATGCGTGTTGCTTCTTGTTTGTTCCAGCGAATCAACCGGAGCGTTACAACAAAGCACTAGCAAGCGGAGCGCAAGGTGTCATTATTGATTTAGAAGATGCGGTTGGTCTAGACGACAAGCCCAAAGCACGTGATCTACTCAAACAACATTGGTCAGCGATTTCAGAGACGGATAAAGAGCGGATTGTGGTTCGCTGCAACGCTCCAGGCTCACCCTTTTATGCAGCCGATTTAGTATTGCTTAAAGAATTGCAAGTGCCATGCCTCATGATCCCAAAAACAGAAACGCGCGATCACATCAATGGCGCTGCAAGAGAACTACCGAACACTGCATTCATCCCAATGATCGAAACCCCACTTGGTTTGCACCATTTAAATGAGATTGCGAGCTCGTCACAGGTTTTGCGACTTGCGCTAGGTAACTTTGATATGCAAGTGGAACTGGGTATTAGCTGCGATGAGAATGAAACCGAACTGGATACCGCCAGATTCATGATGACCCTGACATCAAAATTAGTCAGTATTGCCCCGCCAATTGATGGGGTTACTCAGTCCACAAGCGATGTCGACCTCATTTTTGCACATGCACATAAAGCCAGACGTTTTGGCTTTGGTGCCAAGTTGTGCATACATCCAAAGCAAATACCCGTTGTGAAACAAGCTTTTACCCCTACTCCTCAAGAGGTCGACTGGGCTCAACGGGTGATTGCAGCAGATAAGGCCTCTGGGGGACAAGCCGCCAAAGTGGATGGGAAGATGATCGATCGGCCGGTCGTCATGCTGGCGCGCCGCATCTTAAGCTTGGCTGGTAATCCCTAGGTTTTTCGCTAAAAATCCATGGCAAAATGGCGTTTGCTTTATCCCTTACGGAGACTTTTGAATGAAATTAAATAAACCTTTAAATGCATTACTTGCTGCGGTGATGGGTGCTGGTCTGTTATTGACCGGAACAGCAAACGCGCAAAAATACCCTGATAAGCCAATTAGCTTAGTGGTACCGTTTGCAGCTGGTGGTCCGACCGATACGATTGCCCGCTTACTCGCAACCAATATGAGTAAAACACTTGGTCAAACCGTTGTGGTTGAAAACGTCGCTGGTGCCGGTGGTACCGTTGCTTCTGCCAAGGTTGCCAAATCCAAACCCGATGGTTACACCATTTATATCCACCACATGGGTATGGCCACTGCTCAAGCGCTGTATGACAAGTTGCCCTACGATCCCCTCAAAGATTTTGAGTACATCGGTCAAGTTGCAGATGTACCAATGGTGCTTTTGGGCAGCAAAAACTTCCCACCGAATAACTTCAAAGAGCTTGAGGCATACATCCGCGCCAATAAAGACAAGGTAACAATGGCCAATGCAGGTCCAGGTGCCGTGTCCCAACTGTGCGGATTGATTTTCCAGAGCCGTTTGGGTGTGCGTGTAACCACTGTTCCCTACAAAGGAACTGGCCCAGCCTTGACCGACTTAGTTGGTGGTCAAGTAAATATTTTGTGCGACCAAACTACCCAAACCATTCCGTTCATCAAAGACGGCAAGGTTAAGGTCTATGGCGTAACTACTCCCAAACGTCTTTCTGCCCTCCCCAATGTTCCAACCTTGGATGAGCAAGGCATGAAAGGCTTTGATGTGAAGGTATGGCATGGTATTTATGCTCCGCTTGGTACACCAAAACCAATTTTGGATCGTTTAAATGCTGCCCTCAAGAAGGCATTGACCGATCCTGATCTAAAGGCTCGCTTAGATTCCTCAAACATTGATATCGTTCCTGTTTCAAAGCAAAACGGTGAGTCACTCAAAGCTCACTTAGATGCCGAGATCAACCGTTGGGGTCCAATCATTCGTAAAGCTAACATTCCTGATTAATCCGTTGCGCTTTCAATGATTCCGAGGCCGGTGCAAACCGGCCTTTTTATTTGGGTGTTAGCCAAACATCCGACCGCGCTTAGGACGCGACATCAGACTTGCATCCATGCTCCATTCATTGGCATCATCGGCCTGAGGTCTTCCCCAAATTAACCATCGGATACTAAGCCCAATTGCCCAGACTGCGAGAAATGGATCTAATAAGTAATCCCATAAATTAATTGACTCATGCCAATGAATCGACCAGGCAATCACGGTAATGGAGATCATGAACGCTTCCCAAGAGTGCTTGGCAAAGAAATAAATTGCAGCAACTAACAAAACAGTTCCCACGAAAACACTGGAATGATAGCCCCACGCATAGGGATCAAACATGGTGAATCCCAAAGCAAAGGGATAAAACAAAATAGCCACTACTGCAATTAGGATTGGAGTAATGCTTGCAATACGAAACGCATTCAGTCCACTCCATGTACAAATGATTAGCATTAGACTCAAAATACTCAAATCACCAGTCACGCCCCGAATATAGGCAGCAAACGGCAAACTCCATGGTGCGCCAATGGCTCCGAACGGGGCAAGTAAAACAAGTGATCCAATGCTCACCAATAGAAGTCCTGGAATAAGCCCATAGCCGATATTCAGAGTGGCTCGAATCAGATGTAAAAAAATAATGCTGGTAATGAGACTAATCTCAATTAGCGGTAGTTGATGAATCAAGGTGGAAAGCGTCATTGCGACCTATCCGTTTCTGATTTGATATGTTGTAAATACGACTGTAGATAACCAGCGTCCCAAAGGATTGACTTCATTCGTTTGCGATTCCAGGTATAGACCAATAAGACTTGACCTTGTTGGTTCAGGCTCATATAGGGATAAGAGAACTCTTCTTTTGGATTCGTTGTTGAGGCGGTCTCATCCTCAAGCACCGCAATTGTCTTCCAGGGCGAATAGTTGCTCTTTGCCGACTGACTACTATCTGCTTTGGCTGGATTAGGCCACGCTGCTGCAAGTACGAGGCGATGACGCCCGTGTTCTAAATCATTAAAGACCATCAAACGGGTTCGATCCGATAACTCCACTCCAGTGATGGCTGCATTGGGATTGGCTAGCCCTAAATCGGGCGCTGACTCCCAACGCTCACCAGCACTTGCGGTATGGCTTACAGGAATTTGCTTGGGGCCCGTGCGACGGGCTTGACGAAAATACGCACTTGCATGCTTAGCATCATCGATAAAGACGATGGGTTGCAAGGTACCACGGCCCGAGGACATCCGTCGTTTATCCAGTATTTGACCAGTCGGATCGAGTCGTATGAGCTCACCATATTTACCAATCCACTCGTGATAAACCGGGATTCCCATCGTGCCGTCTACAAACAAAAACCCAGAACCCTTCACTAAAGTGCTGAGGTTGAGTAAGGGCGTGGTGATTAGACGTTTAGGTCCAGTCCAAGTCAATCCATCATCATCGGAGTGCATCACGCTGATGGAACTCCCGGCCCAACCACCGATCGATACCGCCACCACATAAAGCTGCAGTTGGCCGTTGATATTCCGCATCGGTACGGGATTACCCAGCTTGGCAATGTAGCGTCCAAGGCTTGCTTGCGCGCCCTCTCGATCCAAAACCACGCTCGCGGGTCCCCATTGCTTAATCACTGAATCCCAGGTTGCACTCAAAATGACTACATCGGCCGCACCTTCTCGTGAACCGGCAAACCAAAAAGCCCGCCAGTTTCCATCCTTTAGGGGAATAACGCTCGCCGCGTGCACCGACGGTCTTGTGGTGTCAGGCAACCACTCTGTTAATCCTTGCAATGTCGGTGGATTAACGATGGGCTTCGTTTTAGAATAAGTAGGAGTACTTGAGGAGGTTAGTTCGGTAGTGGATTGCTCAACCGGAACCTGAAAATCAGCCCAGGCCGGATGATCATGCAACTGAAAATACGCCATTGCGATTGCCACGATTAGGAATACAAATGCCAGTACCCGCATCATCGGCATGCGTCTTTCTCGGGGGCTGCATCCTTACCGATATTAAATGGGGCAAATACGATGTACTCTTTCACGAAGAGATTGTCGCTTACTTGGCCCAGTAGCATCGCCTTAATCTCGTCAGATGAATGCCGAGCACGCATCTCTAGGCGCTCACCGATCACCTCACAATCGGGGCATGGAGTAAATTTCGTATTGACGGGAGCCTGAACTGCGAATAAGGAATATTGATTCGCTAACTGCGTAAGATTTTTAGCTTCGCTCGCTGGGTAACCTTTGATATTCGCGCCCGGAATCAAAAACCGATACTCCTCATCCTTGGCCCGAAAGTCACAAGGAAACCACACTGTCTTACCTTGAAGTGCGGCAATGGTTTTCGCATCAAAGCGCCCTGCAGCTCCATCGAGCGGCATGATGCTGCTACTTAAAGATAGAACAGTAAGAAAACAAGCAAGCAGCGTTGCTGTTTTGGTAAAGCGAGCCTGAAATAGCCCAATCAAAACGATGGCAATTGCACTAATGAGTAAAAACCAATGCCATATTGGATACAACCAAAGATTAATATTCCAAGAGAGCCATGCCAAGGCTATTAAAACAATACCCTGCAATACCAAGCCAAGCCAAAAGGTCCAGCGACTAAGTTGCTGCCAATGCATGGCCAATAAGATGGCAATCGCTGGCATGATGGGCAATAAATATCGACCCGAACGCTGGCTAGGTAGGGAAAAGATGATAAAAAATACCGCAATCCAAATCCACAGTAATTTCTCTTCCGTGCTCATCGATTTGCGATCACGAATCGCCAGGTAAAAGAGGTTAAATACTACGAATGCTAAAAATCCGGCATTTGCTACCCCAGTCACTAAAAGCATACCCACACTATCTCCACCCCAGACAAAGTCTTTCAGATAGCTCGTATTCCTGGCAGCAAACTTACCCGCATTCTCACCAATCACGAATTCATTCCAAATCGCCATGGGATCGGGATCGAAGACAAACCACAGCGCGAATAAACCTAATGCAATCAGGCCAATCGAGATTACTTTGAAAAGATCGCGTTGAATGCATTCCATCACCCGACAATCGCGCCATTGCCAATACCAAAGCGTTAATACTAGGCAGGCAGGAACGATGTAGGCTACCGACTTGTACAGCAATGCAAAGCCAAAAGCGCTACCCGTGATCAGAGGAAATATCAGTTTAGACTCGATGAGCCGTTTACCAACAATCAGCAACAGAAAAAATGGGAGCGAAAGCCAAAAGATTTCTGGGGGTTCGGCTAGATACGGACGCCCATAACGATAGGTATTAAAGAAGGCAAGCCAAATAACCCCTGCCAATACGCCAGCCGAGAGATTTTTACTGATTGCGACTGCACTCAACACAATCAGAAGAGTAGTGAGCGCGGTGTACACCAAACTTGGCCAGCGTAGATTAAAGAGTGACCATCCCGCACCATGATTGGTTGAGAGCATGCCCTGCCAAAACAACAATGGTGGCTTGGTATTTTTGATACCAACCATTTCTGACTGCAACGGTAACCATGCATCCGCGGCATTGGTCATACGGACAATATGGGTATATGGGTATTCATCGCCATTCTTCGGAGCAAAGTGACTATCGACGCCATAAAAATAGGTAACGCATGCCAAAACGAGCCCAAACAGAATCGAAGGAATGGAGATGGGCGCTTGCATAATCAATAGTTTATTAGCCTAGCGTTTAAGGCTCTTTATTTACTGGAAGTATTTCCATAAAACCTAGGGAAAACCTTAATCCTAAGGAATCGTTCGGGTTATATGATTATGACTATTAAGTATTGAAACCATGGGATATTTCCTTCGATATTGCCCATCAATCAATTAATATCACGGATGCTTTTGTTGTTTGAATGAAAACCAATGGAGATTATCAAAATGCACTTTCCATCTGTCCATCAGCTCAAGGTCATGGGGCTTAGTATCGGCACTGTAGGTCTACTGTCCTTTAGTGGCCTTGCGGTTGCGCAAACCAGTCCTGCCAATATCAATCAAATGTCCTTGGCAGCTACTTGTGCGAATTGCCATGGCACGAATGGTGTTGGTGTTCCAAATGCGGGCATGCCTCAAATTAATCATTTATCGCCCGATGCCATGTTGACTCAACTCAAAGCGTTTAAGAGCGGTGCGCGCACTGGAACCATCATGCATCAATTAGCTAAAGGCTATACCGATGAGCAACTCCAAACCATTGCCAATGTGCTTGGCAAAAAATAATTGAGGATAAAAAAATGGATCGTCGTCACTTTTTAGGTGTTAGTTCCGCAGCATCGTTAGGTGTATTGGCTGGTTGTGCTAGCCCTCCCGTCAATATTAGTAAAGCTAATGTAGTCGTCGTCGGGGGTGGGTACGGTGGCGCTACCGCCGCGAAGTATGTGCGGATGTTTTCGAACAACACTGCTCAAGTTACTTTAATTGAACCGAATGCAGAATTTATCTCCTGCCCAATGTCCAATTTAGTGGTCGGTGGTCACACCACTATCGCCAATATCTCGACTCCCTATGACAACTTGACCAAGCGCCATGGCATTAAGGTTGTCAAAGACATGGTGGCTTCCATTGACGCAAAGCAAAAGACCATTCGTTTAGCCTCGGGTGGCTCAATGAAATACGACAAATTAATTTTGTCGCCTGGTATTGGTCTCATGACAGAAACCATCAAAGGCTTGGACAAAGCAAATCAAGAGGGTGTGACGGTCCAAGCATGGAAAGCTGGCCCTGAAACCGTCCTCTTGCGCAAGCAACTCGAGTCCATGAAAGATGGTGGCGTATTCGCTATTTCAATCCCGATGGCACCCTACCGCTGCCCTCCCGGACCTTATGAGCGCGCCTGCCAAGTCGCCAGTTACTTTAAGCAATTTAAGCCCAAGTCGAAGGTATTAATCCTTGATGCCAATGACGATGTGGTTTCGAAAGGTGGTCTCTTCAAAAAGGCTTGGGCCTCCATGTATGCCGGCATGATTGAATACCGTCCGAAACACAATGTAGTTGAGGTTGATAGCAAAACCAAGACGCTCAAATTTGACGTACAAAATGACGTCAAAGCTGATGTATTGAATGTTTTGCCCCTCATGCGCGCTGGCGATATCGCAGTACGTACCGGTATTGCGAATTCGAATGCCCGGTGGGTGAATGTCAACTACATCAATTTTGAATCGACTGCCGCCAAAGACATCCACGTTCTTGGTGATTCGATTCAGATTGCACCACTAATGCCCAAATCAGGCCATATGGCCAACTCGCATGCCAAAGTTGCGGCAGCAGCGATCGTTGCTGAACTTGGTGGTTTTGAAGTCAATCAAAATCCAGTTCTCACCAACACCTGCTACAGCTTTGTCAGTGCCGATGAAGTGGTTCACGTTGCCAGCGTCCATCAGTACGATGCCAAAGATAAGACCTTCAAGACCGTTCCAGGCTCAGGTGGCCTATCCGCCGAAGCCAGTAAGTTGGAAGGGGTTTACGCTTGGGGTTGGGCTCGTAACATTTGGGCAGACAGCCTGGGTTAATCAACCACCTGCCTTAGGAAAAGCCAAGCGCTCTGCTTGGCTTTTTTATTAGCCCCGACCAAATGGACCGTTTAATTGAATCGTGGTCCAATTAAGCAGCATGGCCACCGATACCCAAGCGAGGTATGGCAGCATCAATAGACTTGAGATGGGTGAGTATGAGCGGGTAGCGAGCACAATCGCTAATACCGAGAGCCATAGCCCAACCGCTTCAATCAGTGCCCAGTCGGGTCGTTGCATCCGGAAATACAAAACGCTCCAGATGAAATTGAATAAACCATTCACAATGAAGAGAATGACCAACATCCGGATGGTTTCTTGATTGGGGGCTCGATGGTAAGCCATTACAAAAGCAACGCCCGCAAGAATAAAGATGACGGTCCACATTGGCCCAAACACCCAATCGGGTGGTTTCCAGGGGGGTTGTTGCAGACTCTTGTACCAATCACCAATATCGGTGGCCCATGCTCCAGCCAGTGCGAGCACTAAACCCCAAACAACAGCAAAAATAATCGGCTTATAGTGCGCAAACCACTCCGCACTCATACCTTGGCCATGCCCAAAAGGTGAGCCATATCTTTAAAGAAAATCTTAATATGAGCCATCGGATCTTTACGAACTAATTTCTTGTGCATGTACGATTCAAAGGTTAAACGTTGTACATCTTTATCTTCGCACATTTTGACAAAACGCTCGCGACGCTTATCGTTTCCATACCAAAAGCGTTGCATGATCCCCAGAACCAGAAATACTGTACCGTGCTCTTTCATGAAGCGCTTACGTGCTTGGGCTAAGGCTTTGACATTCCCGGTCACCAATAACTCATGCACCGACTCAGCCGCTAATCGACCACCCACCATGGCGTAATAAATCCCCTCGCCCGAAGCGGGAGCAACGACTCCTGCAGCATCGCCAGCCAAAATGACATCCCGATTGTTATCCCATTTTTTAAGTGGCTTCATTGGTAATGGTGCGCCTTCGTGTCGTAGCAACTCGGTATTTTCTAAATTAGTTAGTTTTTTAAGTTGACCAACAGCGCTACGCAATGAAAATCCTTTATCTGCACTACCCGTTCCAATACTCATGGTATTGCCATGCGGAAAGATCCAACCGTAGAAATCGGGCGATAGTGTGCCTTGATAAAACACATCGCAACGCGAGCCATCATAACCTTGTGGCGGTGCCTCGGGAACCCGAACAATCTCGTGATAAGCAAATACGTAATCGACATCTTTGGCCCCAGGAATGGCCTGGCGCCCTACACCCGATTTGGCGCCATCAGCACCAATAATGGTCTTCGCACGAACCGCCCCAGTCTTCTCTGGCTCTGATCGATTGGCGGAGTGAACTCGATAGTGAACAATGGCCGTACCATCAGTGTCGCGTGTGATCTTCTCAAAAATACCGGTGCGACGTGTGGCACCATCATTGGCTGCACGAACACGAAGCCATTCATCAAACTGATCACGATCGACCATTCCCACAAATCCACCATCAATTGGGATGTCGACTTGATTATTTTTAGGTGAGATCATACGGGCTGAACGGGCTTTAGCGACCAGTAGTTCGTCGGGGATCCCAAAGTCTTTAATCAGACGAGGTGGAATTGCACCGCCACAAGGCTTAATACGGCCCGCGCGATCGAGCAATAAAACGGTATGTCCCATTTTGGCAAGATCGCCTGCGGCAGTGGCCCCTGCGGGCCCGCCGCCAACGACCACTGCATCAAAGGTTTCTAGGGTACTCATGATGATCCTCCATGGGAAATAAACGGACGAGGGATTGATGACTTAACCGGTTGGGTTTTGGTAATGCGTTCATTGGGTCGGATATAAAACGACAGAATGGCAGCAGCCATAAATAAAATGGCCTCAACAAAGAAGACGCTTGCATAAGCGGTTACTGGGTCACCTAATACATAACGCGCGAGATCGCTCGCCCCCGTTCCTAAAATACCACCCAGTCCAAAAGCAATTGCTTGGGCTGCTCCCCAAACGCCCATACGGACACCCTCGCGACGCTCTTTGCCCATACCAGCAAATTGCATCATGGAGCCAATCGCTGCGATCGAAAATGCGCCGTTCGAAACTCCCAATATAAATACGGTGCTAAAGAATGGCCAACCAGGGCCCACCAATCCAGACATCACCAAACTCAGCATGGCAAGTGATGAGGCAATACAACCACCCACAGTCCACATCCGCAGTGACGATAAATTTGGATTCTTACTTCTGCTCGTGATAAACCCACACAGCAGCATGCCGCAAAGTACTCCAGCATGTTGAAGGCCAGATAGGCTCGTTGTCTCTCCAGGGGTTAAACCAAACGCAGTACCTGCAAAAGGTTCCAAGATTAGATCTTGTGAGCTATACGCCAACATCGAGATAAAGACGAACACGGTAAAACGCCGTACGCGTGACTCTTGCCATACTTCGGCTAAGGCTTCTTTAAATCGCAATTTGGGTTCATTGGCGTTCTGTGCGGTTTGCGCAAGGGATTTAGGTTCAAGTCCATGCAGTGCAATAAAGCTAATCGCAAGTGCGATGCACGATACACCTAGTGAGACCATGATGAGGCGCTCAAAGGAAAATGGGTCGAGTAGTTTTCCGCTAATGCCTGCTGTCATCGCAAAGCCGAAGATCATCATGAGCCAAACGCAACTTGCAGCAGCAGCCTTGCGCTTTTCATCCACGCGTTTTGCTAGAAGTACTAGTAAAGCCGTACCACTTGCGCTCACTCCTAAACCAATCATCATGAAAGCAATAAAAGCGAGGCCGATGCCCGAGCTTACATCGCGACTCATCAAAGCCACCGCACCCGCTGCCAACACGCCACCACTGGCCAGAACCAACATTCCACCCTGAATCCAGGGCGTTGAACGGCCACTGCGATCCGATCCAAAACCCATCCGGGGTCGAATAAATTGCACTAAATAATGCATCGCTACTAACAAACCGGGTAGTAATGCAGGAAGTGCAAGCTCAATCACCATCACGCGATTCAAAACCGATGTGGTCAGTACCACGACTGCACCTAAGGAGGCTTGTACAAGCCCTAAACGAGCAATCCCAAACCAATTGAGGGTAGTGAAATATTGAGTCATGCTAATCGACCCACAGTAAAGGCACTAATCATCATGCCACTTACAAATAATGGGACACCAAAACCGCTTAGGAATAATGCGCGCTTTACCGGGTCTTCTAGGAAGTACTTCATCATCAATAATTGCGCAATGATTAAGACCAGAATCGCTAATGCATGAAATGAGCTGCCATGCCAGTACAAGAATCCAACAACAAGGTATTGCGGAACAATCATCATCAAGCAGGCATTCCAAGCCGCTCCGTTAATACCCAATTGCACGGGTAATGAACGCACGCCCATTTGGCGATCGCCCTCAATCGCTTTAAAGTCGTTCAAGGTCATAATGCCGTGCGCGCCAATGCTGTAGAGCAAAGCCAAGATGATGGATGCCACCGACGGAAATGCATCCCCTAGCATCACAGCGGAACCAGTAAACCAAGCAAGACCTTCATACGATAATCCGCACGCCGCATTGCCCCACCAACCATTTTGTTTGAGTCGGAGCGGTGGTGCGCTATATGCCCAAGCTAAGAGGAGGCCAATCAAGGTAGCAACGAATGCCCAGGGGCTAATCCACCAACCCACGAGTAGTGATAAGCCGGTCCAAATAATCGCAATGTATAAACCCCAACGTCCCGGCATACGTCCTGACGGAATCGGGCGATTGGGCTCATTAATCGCATCGACATGCCGATCAAACCAGTCATTAATTGCCTGACTAGTGGCGCACACCATCGGGCCAGCTAACAGCACGCCCGCCAATAAAACTTGCCAACGCTCAGTGATCGCAATACCAGTTGCAATGACACCACAAGCAAATGCCCACATGGGAGGAAACCATGTGATGGGCTTGAGCAACTCCAGGATTGCCAATGGAGTTGGCCAGGACCTTTGAGAAGATTGGTTTAAGACCGAAGTCCCCATTTCCATAATCCGTCCGTTGAAAATGGTAAGACCATCATGATGTGCTCGAGAATTGCAAGCGATAGTAGAGTTGCCAAAATGGTCGAGGATGCAATTTGATACGCACTGGCATTCGCAGCAAATGCGTGCTGCCAAAGAGGCAATGCCACCAAACACGCCATGAGAATCGAAATGGGTAATAAGGGGTTCATCGCTCGCTTGGTGAAGTAACTATGCATGTATTGAAGATGCACGGGTAAGAACTTCTCATTGAGATTCAAAACTCCCAAGAACACATTGAGTTTGGCGCTTTGACGCATCGCCCAGAGGATGAAAAAGGTCCATAACCCAACTAAATTACTACCACCCCAGGTTGCAATTGCTACAGCAATTCCGAGAACGATTAGGGCTAATTCGTGATGAAAAATCGTTTGAAAGGCATAAAACGCTTTACGCACACCCCTGCAATCCGGCGGGCATGGAGTGCGGCGCGAACCGGTTACATACCCCAATAGAAATCCAATTTCTTGCCAAGCCCAGACTAATAAAGCACAAGTAAATCCGCAATATGCTCCAGCGACCGTATTTAAATTAGCGCTGGTTTTTAACCCAACCAAGGCAAACAGCAAGACCATACCGCTCATCCAAAAAGTTGCCTGATGGGTCGAGCGTGGGCGTTGGTTGAGTAACAAAATAATGCCAGTCCCAAACCACCATAAAAAGATGGTGTACAGCATGGGAAAGAGAAAGCTACTTACGCTCATCGTTCATTACCAGCTGGGAACCAAGCGAACATTACGGGGTAACTCATGGTTGTGCACGGGTAAGAAATAAGCGCGCGCAAAGACCAAACCAGCACGAACGCCCAACAGTGGCACCATGACTTTTGCTAAAAGCCCTCCACGTGCCTTATAAACATCCATTTTTTGGAATAAGGCCAACATTTGGTTCATGCACTCGTAAAACCGAGGGTCATCCAAGTTCAAGGTGATGGGGAATACCTGTTTGGTAATCTCATTAGTAATTCGCAAGACTTTTTTGTCATAGTCGGTCGGTGAGATCTGCATGGCTTTATACAACTGTGGTCTTGAATGATCACGAACATACATCGTGCTATAGACCGCTAAACAGAAGAACCGAATCCAGTATTTATTAAGCCCCGTTAATAAATGGGGATTAGCACGCATGATTAATGCAAAGGCTTCGCCGTGACGAAACTCATCATTGCACCACCTCTCAAACCACAAGAAGATCGGATGAAAACGGAGCTCTGGTTTTTTCTCAAGCTCACGAAAAATCGTGATGTACCTAGCGTATCCAATCTTCTCGGAGAGATAGGTCGCATAGTAAATAAATTTTGGCTTGAAATAAGTATATTTTTTTGCCTTTGCCAAAAATCCGAGATCAATCCCAATATCAAAATCCTTGAGCCACTGATTAATAAAGCCCGCATGTCGCGACTCGTCACGAGCCATGTAGCCATAGAGCAACTTCATATCCTCATTTTTGACCTTGCGCTTGATTTCAGCATACAAAATACATCCTGAAAACTCCGATGTAATTGAGCTAATCAAGAAATCAACAAACTCGTCATAAAGTTCAGGATCCACATTGGAATAGTTCTTATTCATATCGGCGGGTCGCTGAAAATGATCCGAATTAATATCGGCTGCAAACTCAGCCATCAAAACATTCCATTCCGAGCGCAATGCATCAATGTTGGTGCGATCCACTTCGGTAAAGTCAGTGGTGTAAAACCGCGGACTCAACATCGCATCTTGCAATGCCTTCTTGGTTGAATCATTAATTTGCGGGGCCACCGGGATTTGATCTCGTAATAGGCTTTCTGCGGACTCCATGTATTTCTCCAATATCAACGTTGTTGGATTTGATTTGCATCCGTCCGAAGAAGGCGTGCAAAATGCTGCGAATTAATAACCCCAAAGGACTCCAAATCAATCATGCGTCCTGTACTGGGATCGGCAAGGGTCAAGCGCCCATCTTGACGGGCAATTAGCTCAAAAGGAGGCTCGCTTCCGATCTCGCGACGCTTACGCTCTTGCGCTAGGGTTCTTAAAGCCCCGCGCACAAAGCCTGCCTCTCCAGTAATCACATCGACTTGCTGCTTCGTTTGATAATCAACGACCGCAATCGACCCATCAGCACGATCTTCAAACCGCAATTGTTTGATGAGTGCTGCGGGCGCATCGGGATACCGCACCATCTGTTGGGACTGCTGCGTTACCCAAGTAGCGAATACAACAAATGCTCCAAGTGCGAGTGCAAGAACACTTGTTTTAGTCATTAAGGGCGATGATGAATGGCTCATGAGCGTGATTGAGAAACCTTTGCAATAGCCATCCCCTGCCCATAGGCGCTAATTGGTGACTCGGACTGACCGATGGGCTGAGAGCGAAGTTCAACCTGATTCATCGTCGCCCAAGTATCTGCAAATAACTTAGCTACCTTAGCGCCGTCTGGCACGCATCGCAACATTGGCTCGGGGTGGGCTAACTTCCAAGCGCGGGCATGTGGCCACAGATGTAAGAACGGGATTTTGTCATCGGCATTCAGCTTGATGGGGATATCCGCACTACCATCAGGATAAATATGAACACCCGCTTGTGCTAAACGTTTGAGGGGTAAATTAAATGTAATCGTCAGCACAATGCCAATGCGCATGACCAAGCGCCGATTAGTTAGGGTATACATTGTTGCATTCACGGACCAATAGGTCAGTAAGGCCAACATCATCAACGCGCAAAGTGATAATCCCAAAGCCCAAGCAAAGCCTGGCCATTCCTCAACCCAGCCGCCTGCAGATCGGCTAATGGCAATTGCCTTTAGAACAACCATGGCAGAAAAGTACAGTGCGAACCATTGCAAATGTGTTGCATGAAGTGCAAACGATTTGAGGTCTGGCTTTCCTTGCCACAGAATGCGCTCGTTCTGAGGCAAAGGCTCAGGCAATCCGGGCTGTGCCTCGAACTCGTGCTCTGGGGATTGGTAGATCGTACTCATTGCATTTACACCAATGGCTCACTGCGCTCAGGGGTGGCATATAAAGTACCCGCCCCAAAGTACGCCATGATTTTTTCCTCTTCGAGCAAGGTAATTTGCTCCATGCTCTTCGTCGCCGGAACTTTTGCAAAATGTTTGCCCAATACCGCTTTCACAGAAACCTGATTACGACCTACACGGGCAAAGTTCATGGGCAACAGCACGCGACGAGCGCCTGCTTCTGGCGTGGTCTCGAGCTCCAAATACCGAATCATCATCTCGAGGCGATCGACCCAAATCTCTTTAATGGTTCCACCGCGCACACCATCGGCACCCACCACATTGAGACCACGCGGATCAATGTCTTGCCTGGCCACACTAAAGTCACTTAGCAAACGCATTGGGACAATACGCGGACCGCCCTCTGGCATGTGATCAGGCACATCGGCACGATTAGCATACGCACCAGGACCAATACCATCGAGCATTGGATTGCCCGTTGGCTCAATCGGTGCACCATTCATTCCATTCGCTGGTCGTGCAGCCAAACGCTCTAAGGGTTCATCACGGGGCACCGTGACATCGCCACCGAATTGGGTTTTAAAGGTTTTTGGCTTGGGCATCGCCGCAATGCCCTCGGCACGACGCACCTTACCGGCTTGATCGTACTCAAGCGGAAATCCCTCGCGTTTACTCTCAATGGTGAGGTAATAAATGAGGATGGCAAAGAAAACCCAAAATGCATACAAGGCTAATTGCGCGACATCCACGTATTGTGTAATTGCTCCAGTTCCCATAACGTACTCCCCTCTTTAACAATGAATTAGCTTGGAAACTCCGCTAATCCAAACTTCGAATCCGACTGCGTTGGCTTTGGATGCTTCATCATGACCAAAGGACCAATCGCAACCAAGGTTGCAAACAACAAAAACAATTCAATGTGATACACAAAGCTATATCCGGTTCCTGGTGAAACCAAAACGGATCCAAGCGATCCCGATACAGCTAGGCTAGAAACCACATCCCGAATCACTCCACCAAGTCCAATAGCCAATCCAGCTGCGCTCGCACTCACTGCACCCCAGGCGCCGATCACGAGACCATTCATTCCTAAGGAATCAAAACTCATCGCGGTTGCTAAGGTGCTCACAGCAAACAATCCGCCACCAAAACCAATCAAGAATGCGCCGACTCGGAATAAATTAGGTGCGAGCAATGGCTCTGAAAAGATCACACAGGTAAAAGCAAAGATCCCACACAGAGCGCCAATCGCAGCTAAGCGATGCGAATCAATTTGACGATTTAGGACTTTAGCTGCCAACATAAATGCCACTAAGGCCCCGATTGAGGTCAAGCCGGTTAACAAGGTAGTAGCACTGACCGATAAATGAAGAACCTCGGCCCCATAAGGCTCTAAGATGATGTCTTGCATGCTAAAGGCTGCAGTTCCCATCCCTAAAGCAATCAAGAAACGAATAACCTTGTCTTGCTTGGCAAATTGATTCCAAGATTCTTTAAAGCGAGTGATTGGCTCTTGACTGAGTTGCTCCTTCGTCTTCGGTTGGCGCGCCTCTTGTTTCCAGAGTGCCATCAGATTTAGAACCATCGTCAGCGCAGCAGCGCCCTGCACCACCTGAATCAAACGCAGTGGGGAGAAGTTACTAAGCAATAGTCCAAATAAAACGCTACTGAAGACCATACCGATCAGGAACATCACATACATAAGAGCCACAACCCGTGGGCGGGATGCTGGGGTTGCCAAATCCGATGCGAGAGCCAAGCCCGCAGTTTGGGTAATTTGCATACCCGCACCAACCAATAGGAATGCCAGTGCTGCAGCAATATAACTAAACCAGTGGGGCCAATTGGAATCACCAGACAATAAAATTAGAGAGAATGGCATGATGGCAAGACCACCAAACTGTAACCAACTCCCCAACCAAATATATGGAACACGCTTCCAACCCAAAAACGAGCGGTGGTGATCACTTTTAAATCCCACCAGTGCACGAAATGGTGAAAACAATAAAGGGAGTGCTACCATCAGCGCGACGAGACTTGCGGGCACTCCCATCTCGACGATCATGACGCGATTGAGAGTGCCAATCAGCATTACCGTCGCCATCCCTACGGATACTTGGAACAATGCCAAACGTAACCATTTACTTAAAGGCAGGTCTTTCGTTGCCACATCAGAAAATGGCATGAACCGTGGCGAGATCCGACGCCAGGCTGAGAAAAGATTAAGGTTCATCGTGCGCATCATCGGGTTAGCACCATCGCTTGCGAAATATAAAAACCGCGCGCAATTTTTTGGGTCGCATCAATTTTCCAAGCACTTAAACCGGGTTCTTGGGTGATCATCTTTGCCAGAGTTTGTTCAGCAACCGGTTCAATAAAGGGTGCCCGATCACCGCGAGGAAATAAACGTCCTACGGTAATCATGGTGGATAAAAATGGGTTCTTCGGTGCAAAGGTAAATGCGATTCGTTGACTAGTTCGCTGCGCTAAACCAGCAAGCGCCTTGGTAATATCGCGGCGGTGGTAATGAATCATCGAATCCATACAAACCACGTGATCAAAATTACCCAAAGAGGGGTCTAACATGTCCCCAGCAAAGAACTCAATTGACCCCCGACCCAAGTCGGTCGGTAAGCGCTCGCGCGCCAAGTCAATCAAGGTTGGCGAGATATCGGTGGCCATCACCTGTGCACCGCGCTTGGCTAACTCGACAGCGAGTGCACCGGTCCCGCAACCTGCATCTAGAACCCGCTGTCCATGAAGGTCAGCAGGCAAATAACTTAGAAGAACATTGCGCATCTCATCACGCCCCGCCCGCACCGTTTTACGAATACCACTGACTGGTGCAGTGGACGTTAATTTTGCCCAGGCATCAAACGCAGTCCGATCAAAGTACTGCTGCAACTGACTACGTTTTTCGAGATACGAATGCTCTTGCATACCAATACCCTAATTAATCAAATCCCAAGAGATCAAAAATGTCACGGTCTTTCATGGGAACTGCTGGCAGAGGGTCTGCTCCAGCCCAGAGGGCTGCTGCTAGACGCAGATACTCTTGCTGCACTTTGTCGAGTTCTGGCGATTGCTCCATCTCAAAGAGCGTTGATTTCTTTAAGCGGCTGCGACGAATCACATCCAAGTCTGGAAAATGCGCCATTGTTTTGAGGCCTACTTTTTCATTGAACTTGTCAATTTGATCCGTAGCAGCACTGCGATTGGCAATCACGCCGCCTAAGCGCACGTTATAGTTTTTAGCTTTGGCACCAATCGCTTGCACAATGCGATTCATCGCAAAGATCGAATCAAAATCATTAGCCGTAACGATGAGTGCGCGATCCGCATGCTGTAAGGGTGCTGCAAAGCCACCACACACCACATCGCCCAAGACATCAAAAATCACGACATCAGTATCGTCAAGCAAGTGATGTTCTTTAAGTAATTTCACAGTTTGACCAACAACATAGCCGCCACAACCTGTTCCTGCAGGAGGGCCGCCGGCTTCGACACACATGACCCCGTTATAGCCTTCGTAGACAAAGTCCTCGACGCGCAACTCTTCTGAATGAAAATCAACCTTCTCCAAAACATCAATCACGGTGGGCATCAATTTTTTGGTGAGCGTGAAGGTGGAATCATGCTTTGGATCGCAGCCAATCTGAATCACGCGCTTTCCTAACTTAGAGAACGCCACCGAGAGATTTGAGGAGGTGGTGCTCTTACCAATTCCGCCCTTGCCATAAACCGCAAAGACTTTTGCCTTCCCAATCTTTAAATTAGGGTCAAGTTGGACTTGAACACTGCCCTCTCCGTCCGCTCGCCGTGGTTTCATCTCACTTACGGGAATATTGACTACGTTCATAACATGGCTCCAGTGCGCTTAGCGTCCAAAATGGGCTTTTGCGTCGTACAAAGTTTCTAAAGAAATCGTTGGTAAACCGCGCTCAATCGCAAAGCGCTCGGTATTGCGTTTTGCCTTACCGCGTACAAAAAATGGGATCTTATTCAGTTCTTTTTGTGCCTCTGGCTCCCACACACTCTCTGTTACTGGGGCGCCGTTAGCGACTGCAATCTCAGCAATCGGTGTTGGCTCAGCGGCGACACTAGCCTCATTGGCTGAAGTGCGTTGATGCCCATGACCTAAGTGTGAGGGCGCTGCACCATCATGAAACTCAAAGTCTTCACGGAACATACCGATCAAGTGCTCTTCTAAGCCCATCATCAATGGATGAACCCAGGTATCAAAGAGAACGTTTGCGCCCTCAAACCCCATTTGTGGCGAGTAACGCGCAGGGAAGTCTTGCACATGGATTGGTGCTGAGATCACAGCACATGGAATCTTGAGACGTTTGGCAATATGGCGCTCCATCTGACTACCCAAGATCAACTCAGGCTGTAGTTCCGTAATACGCTGCTCAACCTCGAGGTAATCATCCGTGATTAAAGCCTCTACACCATACTGAGTGGCTGCTTCTCTCACTTCCCTAGCCAACTCTCGGCTATAAGTACCAAGGCCGACTACCTGAAAACCCATTTCTTGCGATGCAACTTTTGCAGCTGCAATTGCATGGGTAGCATCACCAAAGATAAAGACGCGTTTGTTGGTTAAATAGGTTGAATCAACTGATAAGGCATACCAGCGAGCACGCGAACGTTTAGTCAGCTCTTCGATATCACAATGGATTTGTGCAAGCGTACATACTTCCTCAATGAAAGCTCGTGTCGCATTAAATCCGATTGGGATAGTTTTAGTACTGGGTTGCCCAAAGTTTTTACTTAACCACTGGGCAGCACTATTGGCCACTTCGGGATAGAGCACCACATTGAAGTCTGCTTCATGTAAACGCGCTATATCTTCAGGTTTAGCGCCCAAGGGTGCGACAACATTGACTCGCACACCAATCTGTCGCAGCAGCTTCCGAATTTCCACCAAATCATCGCGATGCCGAAATCCCAAGGCGGTTGGGCCTAAGATATTGCAACTTGGTGGCAATCCAGCGGGTCGTGGTTTGCGTTTTTCTCCTGGAGGTAAAACATAATCTTTACCCAATAAACGTACCATTTGATAGAAAGTTTCTGCTGCTCCCCAATTCTCTTTCTTCTGATAGGCGGGTAATTCCAAAGGCAATACCGGAACCGATAACTGCAACGCTGCTGCTAATCCACCTGGATCATCCTGAATCAATTCAGCGGTACACGATGCACCAACCATGAGTAGGTCTGGCTTAAAGCGTGCATAAGCAGAACGCGCCGCATCCTTAAATAACTCTGCTGTATCGCCACCAAGATCGCGTGCCTGAAATGTCGTGTAGGTCACGGGTGGGCGTTTGTTCATGCGCTCGATCATGGTGAAGAGCAAGTCCGCATAGGTATCACCTTGCGGTGCATGCAAGACGTAATGCACTCCCTCCATCGCAGTAGCAATGCGCATCGCACCAATGTGCGGAGGTCCTTCGTAAGTCCACAGTGTTAATTTCATGACCTCTCCTAAGCCGCCAATTTGGTTCTGCGCACCAATGGCCGCGCAAAGAGTTCGGCCAAATCAGCCGCTTGATCAAACCCTTGAATCGGCGTGAATACCAATTCAATTGACCATTTCGTTGTCATTCCCTCAGCTTCAAGGGGATTTGCTAAACCCAAGCCACAAACCACCATATCGGGGCGATAACTGCGACAGCGATCCAATTGCTTCTCCACATCCTGCCCTTCGGATAAGCTCACTTCGGTCGGTAATAAGGCCAGTTCCTCTGCTAGATGTTGCCGATGGATATAAGGCATCCCGATTTCAGTCAACTGCATCCCCAGTTCGCGGTGCAAGAATCGAGCTAGCGGAATTTCTAATTGGGAGTCTGGAAAGAAAAAGATTGAACGTCCGTTGAGCACTTGGCGTTGGCGCTCGAGCGCCAGGTTTGCACGCTGACGCTTCGGTGCAATGACTGCCTCAACACGAATTGGATCAATTCCAAATACTTTGGCTGCAGCAGCAAACCACGCCTCTGTCCCTTCAACACCGAGTGGGAATGGCGCTGGAATTCGTTTGGCGCCCATATCATCAAGAACACGAGCGGTATCCGTTAAAAAGGGTTGTACCA
>Ga0214921_10001630_pt1 | contig 37734 bp, 26 predicted proteins | sample LL1505_MetaG_FD_177992 | JGI IMG/M metagenome (GOLD analysis project Ga0214921, IMG submission 177992) | Freshwater microbial communities from Lake Lanier, Atlanta, Georgia, United States - LL-1505 | ecosystem: Environmental > Aquatic > Freshwater > Lake | place: USA: Georgia | collected...
CAAGTATTTTCACTTACATGTGTGTCTGAATCATTCATTTCCTATATATGCAATCTTACCTGTATACATAAGAGTTGGAGGTTATTCTTAAATATCACAACTCAATTCGGGATTTTCAATTTTTATACGACCATAGATTCTGGCTATTAAATCACGCATAAATGGATTTAAATCAATTTCAGTTGGCACGGCTCCTAGCATGTCAGGGTTGAAACTATCATAATCCGCGAATACTAGTGTTGGTAAAACTAACTGATTAGGTTGGCTACCACCCTGTTTTTCATTTCTTGATTTGCCACCATGACCCCATTCATCTATTAACAGGCCTAAAGACTGGTATTCCTCTAAGAATGTTCTTCCTAGTTTACCTATAATGTCACTGTCACGACCCAATTGCCGACTAGTGCATAAATATGTCCGTACCTTGAATGTTTTATATATACTAGAACCTGCAGTGTTAGCATTACCCAACACAGAATCTACACTTAATTGTTTTTTCAGTCCAACCGCCTTACCTAACTCAACTGTTTCCTCAAAAATCCAAGGCACATAAACTTTCATATCAGACCGAAACTTTGTAATTAGGTCGGTTGTATCTGGATTATATGGTCGGGTTAACATATCGGTTTCTTGTGGATATTTACTACGTGGGTAAATACTAATCATACGTGTTTCATTGGTTTTAAGGAATGCTTGTAATCTTGAATCGAAAGTATGTGCTATCATAAAAACTGCATCAACTTCACGGCTTTCCAATCCTTGTAAGAGCTGTGCTAGGTCTTCACTCTCTGCTTTCAAATAGTCTTGGCCTATTTCCAATTCAAGAGCCCTAGTAATTGCTTGCCAATATGGCAGACTATCACGTAACACCCCAATTTTTTGAGTAGCTGGTTGAATGGGACTAGTATCGGCGATATCACGTGTTTTACGTTTCAACTCTGCTAAACTTGCAAAACTGGTATGTTTATTGCCGATTAGATATAAAGTTTCCCAATATGCTGGTGCTAGGACACTAACTGATTTAATTCCTGATTCAATGCGTGACATATCCAATAATAGTTGTTCTCGGACGAATCCTATATCAAACCCAGTATTATTAGTATGTGATGCATCTGATAATCCCGATATTATAGTAATTGTAGATGGTTTTACTTGCAATTCTACTGGATAAATTTTGCGTTGGAAATACCTGCCAACTAGATGACTTACCGATCCGGGTCCTAGAACCGCTAATTTCTTAACCGACCAATAATTTTTATTTCTTGACACTAATGGTTTGAATCCAGAATCATATGCCAGCGGCCATGGTTTGCTGTCGGTTTCCCCTGGACCTGCTACAGCAGCAGTAAATCCTTCTTTGGTCTGAGTAATATTTATTTGTTGCTGCGACATTAGGTCCTTATAATTTATTTTGAGTGTAACTATACCTACAACTAATAAAATAAATATTAGCACAACATACCATATATAATTTCTCAGTTCCATATTTTTAGTTTAGTAGTTTATTGTTGAGTTTAAGTTTGAGATGTTGGATATGTTTATTTATTTGTTACCACAGATGGTAATTGGTATGTAGCCTGACTAGTTTAATAACTATTCAGAATTTATAGGTACTTGACTAGTGGAGGTTAGCATGGTCTTAACTACCATACGAGACGGTACCGTTCACATTGAATTATAAGCCCACACCTGGTGAGCTGGAATTAAAGTGAAACATGTGGTCCTAGGACTCATTGGCCCACACCGATGTGTGGGCTTATAATAGAGTGTTTATGGTAGCGGTTAAATTGCTGACAAACCGGATAAAATAAAAATATAAAATAAAGAATAATAGTAAATACATTTTTGGGGATATTATAAAATGTCTAGTAACAAACTACAGTTCGACCAACAAAATAAATTAATCCAAGATCAGCGCAACTGTGTGGATTTACAAGGTGGTAAACGTCTCAATTTGAACTATCTTACCAAATGCCATGATGACAAATGTTTCCGAGATATACAAACCAGGCAAAGTATGAGCCCTGGTATATATACAGTTACCAATCACTATGACTGCAACTGCAATATCCCACAAACTGTTAAAACCGCCACCGACAATGTCATGACATTTTATCGTAATGGCTATGATGTTGCTGGGTGTGTAGTTGATGATAGCACTAATCTCCGTATTGGAGCACATCGTCGTTTTCCTAAATGCCAACAACAACTATTTGCTCGACCATACCTAACCGTACCTTATATGGGGCGTTCTGCTGGTAACATGGTTCTTGAAAGCCAGCTATCACCTGGTGAAGATACTAGTGTTAAGAAGAGTTGCAATACTTTGAGTGGAATTAATATACCACATGTTTTTACTCCATTAGTGCCTCATTTGGACTATAACGTTCAAAATCCCGAGCATATAGTACAGGAAGTGGTAGACCAAGGGTGGGTTCGTGGTGGTGCAAACAGCCGATTAATAGTCCGTGATGTCAACTATTTAGAACAATGTGGCTACAGCTATATGAATAAAGAGACAAATCGTGAATTCTGGGTTGATAAACACAAATACCTTTAAATTACCGTATGCACTCTATTTAAGACCACCCTATTCGGGTAGCAAATAGGTACTTGACTAGTAGATGTTAGTATGGTCTTAAATACCATACTAGGCGGTAGAGGTTAGTATGGTCTTAAGTACCTTACTAGGAGGTAACACGGTTGAGTTAATATTTTCTTTTCTATTTTCGATATAAAATATAATCTACTGACTAGAATACTAATTTAAACACATTAATATTCATCCAACCTAGCAAACATAACAAATATAACAAATATAGTATGAATAAATTAGATATTAGCGCACATCCAAACGCAAAACATTTTTTAGGTAGTATTTCATCTGAATTAAATATACTACAACCACAGTTTTATTTTCCTGGGTTTGATGTTATTTCTGATGATGATATAATTTATACACCTGAATCAATATTAGACAGCAAATACACCATTTTAAATGTTGACTACAAAATTGATAGAGTGATTGAAAAGGCATCTGCTAATATTTATGAAGATATTAGTGAAGATGAATCCTCTGAACCAGTCGCTAACGCATCTGAACCAGTAGACACACAAGTAGAACCGAAAAAATCAGAAAAAGTAGTTGGGGCAGAAGCAGGAACAGAAGCAGAAACACAAGTGGAACCGAACAAAACAGAAAAAGTAGTTGAGGAAGAGGCAGAAACAGACGCGGAAAAAGTAGTTGAAGATGATGAATGGACTGATTGTTCTTCGGAAAGTGCAGAGTCAAATGACACATTAGGGAGTTTAGATGGTGAATCAATTATGAGTGAGTATGACTTATTGGCAAATAACAACCTAGATATGCCAGATGAAGAATTTTCACAAGAACAACTTGAAAATACAAGAACTCTAGCAGAACAAACCAAATTTTTTGACCAAGTTCGGAAAGCAGATAAAAATGATAATACTGACAACTGTTTTAGTTTAATGGCTACATTACGAAAAATCCATAAACAAAAAGTCCAGACATACCATCAAGTTATATTTTGCAAGAAAGCGCCATTAATTGAACCACTTAAAGCAATTGACCCTCAAGTATATCCAGATTTATTCACATCTGTAAAAGCTGGCACTATTAGTAATATACTTTTACCTGACCCTACTTCCAAACAGGTATTCAATAAATTAAATTCAATACACAATACAAGCCATGTGGAAACACTTGCTTTATATAGTCTAAGTAAATTAACGGAACTAGGACGTTGCCCTGCATTCCCATATTATTTTGGTGCAGTGCAGGGTATTATTCCTGAATATTACCATAATATTACAGATGAAATACACGAGTATTCAGGGTATGATTGGTTTAATGAGTTACTAGAAGAAGAACAGATTGAAATATTATATATTGATATTAGCGCATATGCCAACTCAGGACGTGAAATTTTGAGGTCAGAAGATATGGATATCAAAATACCTATTAATGAAATGCCGACAGACGAAGAAATTAAACCATTTCAGGCCAAGATTGATGCGGTAGTTGCAGATTTTGAAACCCTATTAGATGACACAGATGTTGATGAATTTATTGCAACTGGGAAACTAACTGGGATGGATGAATATAAACCAAAAGATGACCTTAAAAAATCAAGTGTTAGGACTACGGGAATTGAATTCGAAGACCTAGATGAGATTGACATAGATACATTGAAACCTGATGATATTCTACTAGAGAAAAAATTCGAAAATAAATTATTTTATTTAAAACTCGCCAATTACCCGGTTTCACTTAGTTTTATGGAAAAAATGATTGGGTCATTGGATGATAGTATGAATTCACCACGTCCTATGACATGCGAAGAATTACTGTCTGTTTTATTTCAGGTAGCATTTGGCCTAGCTGTAGCAAACAAAGAGTTCCGATTCGTACATAATGATCTGCATGCAGGTAATATTATGTTCCAAAGTACTCCTCAAAAATACCTATATTACTCAATTCACGGTAACTATTATCGTATTCCGACATTTCATAAAATTGCCAAGATAATTGATTTTGCCAGAGCAACTTTGTACGTTAATGACAAATGGATTGTTAGTGATGCATTTGAACCCGATAATGATGCAGGCGAACAATATGCTATGCCTAATGCTGAAGGTATTTATAATGAACCTAGTTTTGATGAAAATGGCAATAAATTACCCCGCCCGAATCCTAGCTTTGATTTAGCATTATTATCAACTATTTTAACTCATTATGTTACTAATAATATCCCCGATGCGCCCGAATTGGCTAATATGCTTAATGGCTGGGCTACTGATAAATATGGTATAAACCATGTGCATTCACCTGTTGATTTTAGTTTATATATTAATTTAGCAAGGGACAGCCATAATGCAATTCCTAAAGAAGTTTTGAAACATTCTATCTTCCAGAAATTTAAAATTTCACGTAAACAAATACCACGGAAACAATATATTTATAAATTTTGACAAGCCACTAGTGATGTGTTTTTAGTATTTTTCACTTTTTTTTATCAATAATTGTTATTATTAAACATTGTAAACTATAACCACAATTTATAAACATTTCAAAATGTTTTCAATGAGTCAAAACAAAAACAATACGATGTCAGTCGGTATGACTAATCCTCCACGAACATTGAGAGATTTGATGGAGTCAGCTGTTGCAAAGAGTATGCGATTGTCTTCACGAAGGTCGAAGACTGGATTGATGCATGCTACCCTGCAAAACAGGATGGTAAAAGTAATCAACAGTGCGATACTTACAAACCCACTAAATATTGAAGTAGTAGCGCTTGACAAGCCCTTCATTGATGCAGCATTCAGAACAACAACTGCTTGCATGAGCGAGGAGTTGCCCTCTTGCATGAGCGAGGAGTTGCCTACTGTATTTTCAGTGATTGGTGATGAGCCAAATAATAAGGTCTCTTGCATGGATTTTTCGTCTGAGACAGACCGTGAGTCACAGCCTGGAGACTCTGACTATGTTCTCCAAAGATGCCCTGTAGAGATCTACGGAGAGGATGAGACAAAGTACACAAATGAGGAGGCAGACAACATGTACTATGGGGAGAAGGAAGAGGAAGAGGACGAGGACGATGCATTATTTGAGAGGTTGATGATGGAGTATGACTATAATGACCGGCTCTACCAGAACTACAACAATCACGGATACAGTTCATGTAACATTCACACACTTTGTGAAAATGTGTCAGAAGAAGATGAGGACTTGCTAGCTTATGATGACATGCAAGATTTTTACGAACAGTATTACTTTGATTAAGTGTCAAAGTTTGAAAGTGAGAGTACCGTCAAGTACCATCTAGTATGGTCTTAAATACCATACTATGTGGTATGAGTGTTGCCGATATTTTTTTTTAATTGGAAAACTCCTCGCCTGCTAAACCACTAATTATACGGAAGAAGTTAATATTTTCGCCTATTAACATAACCCTATAAGACCGTGTATATGGAAATCCTTGTGAACTAACTAAATCATTCAAATCCTTAAATGTCAAACGTAATTCTTTTTTACCAATTCTGCTAAAATTGGCTGTACCGCTTGGTTGATACTTATAATTATCCAATGCAAAGCTATAACAATATATACCTGCCAATTCATATGAACTATCTGATGCATTATGTTGGCCCCTATTAATCTTGAAGAACTCAATGCCAGTACGGTCAAACCGACTACTTGAATTGAAAATCAATTCAGCACTTGTGACAGGGTCAGATGTTTGTAGAGTCTGCGGGACACCCTGTGTTGTGCTAGGTAGGGTGAATTGATTGTTATATTCACTCCAAAATCCATTTGGAGCTAATGGATTGGCAAGTTGGTTTGTATCCCATTCCCATAAAGAATAATTCGACCATTGATTACTTAATTCATTATCCCGCCGACGTGCGAAGAACCAAAACTGTGTAATAGGATGATTTATATTTCGCAGGTCTAGGTTATATGTGCCATTAAAGTCATTTCCGGTTTCATTATTATAATATTGGTATTGGCGCATTAGGTATGTATGTTCGGTAAGTGCGAAACGTTTCCGTTCTTCCCGGTCTAAGAACACATAATTTCCCCATACCCTAACTGAACTATTAGGCAAAGCGTCACCGACTGCAGCTGGTGCAAAAGTTCCTAAGAAATCAGTATTATCCACTGGTCGGATACGGGTCTGAAAAGTAGGGCTGAGTGGATTAGTATCAATCACAGTAAAACATTGATTTAGCTGTCGTATATCGAATTCCACACGGAAATCCATCCGTTGGAGTGCAATAAGTGGCAATGCGGTGCCACTAGTCCCAAACCAAAAAGGTATTCGGACAGTAAGCGTCCATGCAGGAATACTAGGTATACCAGTATCGCCATTAGCAGGTTTAGGCCGCGCAGGATATATACCACCTGCTTGAGGTGCATTTGCCGGGTCATTTAACTCAGGTATATGTCCGATATCCGAATAGTACTGTGGCTTTTTATCCGCCGATGTATTAGTTTCCGCATGAATATGTAATAATTCACATCGAATACGATTATAAACACGACTGTCACCTCCGACCACACGGGCTTCCAGAATTAGATATTCTCCAATCCGACGTATCCATTGGAATTGTTTTTCAGCACTGGAATAAATATTGGGTAATTGGAATTGGATGTAAACATCTTTAAGTAAATCGGCATTACGTGGCACTCTAAATGACATCATCATTGTCTGGTCGTAACTATTCAGTGTATTAGAAGTATTGTCATCATCGAGACCAATTAGTTGGGTGGCAAAATAAGTATAGCGGACATAAACCGATTTAAAAAAAGACATCTTTGGGTCACCAGTTAAGTATATGTCTTGGGCGCCTTGTGCTGCAAGTTGTATTTCTCCTCCTGGCATTTTATTATTAGATTGGCTATCTTAAGTCTTGTTATGCTAGGTTATCTATTATTTGTTTAGATATGGTTATATTTATTTCCTAGCACTATAATTCTTACTCGGATTTGGCCTCAGAATCGTAAGGCTTACGGTACCATTAAGTACCTTACTTAACTAGTAGAGGTTAGTATGGTCTTAAATAACATACTATGCGATACCATACTATGCGGTATCACATATATTCGGTGAATATTGCCTAGTCCAGAGGACTCATTTTTTTATTTACGAATTGTAAAACCGGCAAATAACAAAGTGTATGACAAAAACTAGGAAATTAACTAAATTATCTATGCCTAGGCATAAAACTATGTATAGGTCAATTACATATAATACTATAAATCATAGAAAATCTGAAATAAATGTAATGACATATAATCTTTGTTGGGGTTGTATGACTGCAAATGAGAAAAGTCAATATGACAGAACAGCTGAATACCTAGCATTGAAGTGCATGCGGACTCGCATACAAACCGGTCAACACCAATGTGCTACAAATATTATTAGTAATATCGCATTAGGCTTTACTAAAAATACAAAAAATGGGAAGTGTGATATCCTAGCACTACAAGAGGCTACTTACTGGCGATTAGTTTATGATGGCCTTCGTAGTCACCCAGAAGCGAAAACTGCTGGATTTACGAATCTAGGATACATACATCATCAAACCCGGACTGATACCGGTGCCCTTGCTGAGCTTTGTACCATTTATAACAAATCCAGATTCGAACTCAAACAGGTGGTGCTAGGAGATATAGGTAATGGTAGGCCATTCCAAATCATCCAGTTCTGGTGTCGCGACCTCGGCAGGGAATTAATTGTAATCAATCTCCATAATAGCCATAGCGGGTCGGCCAATGTAATCCAAGCAGCATTGAATAGCAATACTGTAAAAATGTATAATAAATTTCAAAAAGATGGTTGTCTAGATGCAGGAATTTACGAACCTACCACAGATAGTAATTCAGGTAAGTTACAGCTAGGACAAAATCCATTTATCCTATTCATGGGTGATACAAACGACCACGGAAAATTTAAATTATGGCGCGGTTTTAAACCATTGACTGGAGCTGCAGGCAGTAATATGAATGTTAGTAATCAATCACATAAGCCGCCAACTTATTCATGTTGTGCTCCAGTAGGCAATTCTTCAAAAATCCGTACTCGTCCAAATCATGAAGATTTCGCATATGGTGATTATGTACTTGCTTCGGATAATCTTAAATTCCTAGTTAATAACATCATACCCCAGAAGGGCATTAACCATGATGCGGCTATATATCCAGCTTCGGATCACTTACCTGTTTTGTCAGTTCTATCTACGAGAATATAAATCAGTCACCGGTATGTCCTAGACCTACAAATAGTTTGTTGGCAACTGAAACTAATATACTTATAAAATAAAAGCATAGCTAGGACCATAAAAAAAACCAATAGTATATATCATATCATATCATATATCATATGGCAGATATAGCTAAATCACTTAATTTACGAGAAAATGCGAAAAAAAGTATAAATAAATCATATACTGCATCAGACCAAATTAATAATTTTCTAAGTGTTACACTCAAGCTGAGTATTCTATTCATAGTATTAACACTAAACTTTCTAGGCTTAAGTGTCGCATTGAATTGTAACCTACATGCATCAGTACCAACAAAACTAGGTGCAGCAATATTCGCATTCTTCTTTGGGTTCATCTACTTATTACTTAATTATTACACGTATAGAGTGCTAACACTTAAGAAGGTTTGTAAGATGGATACTGAAAGGTTATTCCCTTTCTAAAAAATTAGACTATTTCATTTAAAACAAATTGAAAAAACGTTTTAAGGATTTATATTATTATTAGGTATAGAACCAAAGTTATTATTTGTTAATTACAAAGATGCCTAAGAACACTACTGGAGGAAACAAAGCTAAAAAGGGAAAGAATTCGGGTCAGCGTGTGGAACGCCCACTCATTTTCGCAGATGACAGTGGCGCCCAAAGATATGGAATTATTGAAGCATTTGGTGGTAGCACGGCAACTGTTAAGTTTCTGAGTCCGGCCAAATTTTCATCCAGTCAAATGGAAACCATTACTGCTGTTGGATTTATCCGCAATAGCCTCCGAAAATGGTGTAAACGATTCCTACGTGGGGATGTAGTACTCATTTGTGAACGTGAATTTGAGGCAGGAAAAGTGGATATATTCCATAAATACAATGAAGATGAACTAAGAGGCCTAAAACGTGTGCAACAGGAATATTCTAAAATCCAACCACTTATTGAGTTATATTCGCTTAAAATGCAGAAATCCGGTAATAAATCGGGAACAGGTGCAACAAAAGTAGATGGTATTGATGCAGGTGATGGTATTGAGTTTGACGAAGAATATAATGCAAGTGAAGAAGAAGAAGAAGAATATGAATATAATAGTGAGGGCCTTGATGCACGCATGATGAATGAAGAATATAGTGAAGACCGGCGTGGTGGTTATAATTCACTATCCGCTAGACAACGTAATGACAATCCAAAATATGCTAAACAAGTATCTGTAGCAGGTCGACAACAATCTAAGAAACAATCAAATGCACGTCCTATTGCACCTCAACAAGGAACTCGTGAATTACCACCATCAGATGGTGAAAGTGATAGCGAGGTTGCAGATAGCGCCTAGTATGGTATTTAAGACAATACCGCCTAGTATGGTATTTAAGACCATACTAAACTCTACTAGTTAAGTACCTATTTGCCACCCGAATAGGGTGGTCTTAAATAAGGTACTTAACGGTACTAACCTCCACTAGACAATATTAGTTATTATTTTTTTGTATAATTAAATTCTTGCCATTTCATAAATTAGTAGCTGCTAGGTGCTATTCCTAAAAACTTATATATAATTTACATATAAATTGCATATAATCTACATATACGTCATAATCGAATGAATAGTTCAACAGATAAACAACAGCAACAAATTATTATATTATTCAAGCCGGGGACATATGAAATAATAAGAATATTTGACTTAATAACTGGCGAGGTATTAATTCCCGATAAAGTGGCGGCAACAGGAAATAATATTTATAATTGGGCGAAAGCAATTAAACCATCACCAGCACAATTTGGCGACTTAAGTTCATTTCTTATGGCAATTAAGCGACATGCGCCAGATGGTATTACGTATAAATTCTCAAATAATGGCAATTTCTTAAATGAATATCTGCTAGGAACACATAACTCATCAAATAAATTAGGTCGGTATTTTGAAATAAGTTATTCAACATATGGTAAATACCATTCTTTACTAGTAGCATTTACAGTTCATAATCAATTATTATCCACTCACACAGAAGATACTAGATTGGGAATCGATGTTACTATTAACAAAGCCAACATGGTTTTTAAAACAAATGCCGATAATATGACAATAGTAACATCTACAACAGCAGCACAATTGAGACATGAACTAATAAACCCATTAAATGCCATCAAATTATCAGGTGACCAGATACGCCGACACATTCGGCAAAATGGTATTGTTTCAGTATTGGATATTGACAAATTTAATAATATTATTCTTAATGAAGTGGATAACAGCATAGATATTATTGATACATTGTATAATGAAAATATAACAAACTACAACCAATTGATATCACTAGAAAAAATACCATTAACTACTTTTAACTCTTATATACAACAACAACTAGAATTAATTAATCAAACCTATTTTATGTTTGCACCTGTCCGCGTTGATTGGCCCATTGAAAACTTAGACACAAATTATATACTTACGCATTATGTTTGTGTTAATACCAATTACATGAAAATTATACTAAATAATATCTTTAAAAATATATACGGACATTTAGATTCTAATTCAGTGATAGGCAAGTCATGTACGGATAAACTGCAACATGATACGGACAACAAGTTTAAAATTATTATCAGTGGGAATGAAATCCAATTACGGATTTCAAATAAAATAGGCACATCAAGTGTTAATAAAATAGGTTGCCGTAATATGGAAACAGTAAATTGGCGTAAGAGTAAATTGGCACAATCGGTTATTGATAAATATAACCTAGTTGTAGATTACAGAGACACAAGCTCAGTATTGGCTAAAACCACTATACAGCCGTCTATACCTATTAAATCAAAAAACAATATGGGTATTGGACTAACTCTTATTAATAATTTATGCCAGAAAATGGACGTCAAATGGAATTTAATTGACAACGATACCGAAATTTGTTTCATACTATCTATTCCAGTATTGAGTGACGCACGGCATCTAGGACATTTCTACCACCATGTAAATACACACACTCAATCTTTAGTGCAATGTGTGCTATAAATTAATCCAATCCTGCACTGCATGGTGATTTCAGGACGGTACTAACCTCCACTAGTCAAGTACCTATTTGCCACCCGAATAGGGTGGTCTTAAATTAGGTACTTGACGGCACACAAAACATAAAATATAAAACAAAATAAAAAACAAAAAAATAAAAAACAAAGCAAAATAAAAAACAAAAAAATAAAAAAAAATGTAAAAAAAAAAATAATGTATTTATATCAAATTACCCTGTCAGACTATGCCAACCCGGAAAAAACAACCTAGTACCGCGGCAGGGAATGTGATAACCACATATGTCAAAACTACACAAACTAAACCTAAAACATCTCAGCAGCACCAACAGCCACAACAACAACCACAACAATCTATGTTTTTAGCAACATCTAGGTTAAATCGGGGTCAACGTAAATATTGCAATTGCCTTATGCAGGTACGTACTCAGAAAAAACTCAAACCGTATGGTATATGCAGAAATATGGCTTTCCGTGTTATGCAGGCCAATCGTAAACAACCTGCATTCCAATTTATGCCAAAGAAAACTAATTGTATTATGAATTATGATTATTCACAATATACATTAGCAGACATCCAAGCACTCGCACTAGAAAGTGGTATTCCAACATATAATCCTAAAACTGGTAAAAAGAACCAAAAAAATACATTGGTGCAATTACTTACTAATCGGTATATTAAGAAACACCGCCTGCGTTAGGTGCTACCGCCTAGTATGGTCTTAAATACCATACTAACCTCTACTTAACGGTACTTGACGGTACTTGACGGTACTTAACGGTACATAGCAACATAAACTTAAGGCTACTATATAATATTATTTTTAACACTATATCTTAATTCAAATACGAATACTCACATCTATTAACTTAATTCAAACAATGTCGTATAAAAATAATGCAATCCATGTGCCATATTGGCAGATGCAAATTGACGAAAATGTAATCCACATAAATAAATATAGATTCCTCGATTTTTACTATGAAGAATTAGAAAAATTAAATATGAAATATTACCATCGTACGCACGCAGATGATACAAATATAACGACATCTATACAGGAAGAAGAATCCGAATCAACGCGAACGATAAATGAACCACATTCCTTGCCTGTAAATATTCCCGGGCAACCCCAAAATATCCGCAGATATAGATTGGATAGTCAAAATACTTTCAATAATCCACCTATGCAGTCACATATGCAGTCACATATGCAGTCACCTATGCAGTCACCTATGCAGTCACCTATGCAGTCACATATGCAGTCACCTATGCAGTCACCTATGCATCCATTGACAGAACAACCCAGTACTATTCATCCAAGTGTAGTAGATTTGTCTATAAGTCCCCAACTTACAAGTAGCCGTAGTTTAACGACATCAAATCTACCAAGTTCATTACATAATAAGGCAATTGACCGTAGCAATACTTTATCGGCAAATGAATCTAATAGTTCCACATATTCTATCCTACAACCAGAATATTATACACCTTCTACAAATCATCAAATGATTGTTAAACGTGTATATGATAATTACTTATGTATCAATATTGATAATGTAATAACTAATACACAATACACTTCAACAACACAACAATATAATAAGCAGCAGTCTCTACCAGGTACACAGGCTGCATTGACAACAGTGCATGATTTTATTAGCGATCAGTTGGCATTTATTGCAGATCTTATAACACCTGAAACTGGCGCGGATCCATTTAAACTATTCAACAATTCAACTATTGGATTATTATTTGATAGAATGAATAAATCAGGGTTTCCATTTCAGTTAGCACATACTGAAATCGTGCAAATAACCCGGGAATTAACTAAAGAATTAGTAAATAGACCTAACAGTAAACAGGTTGTTAAACAAGGATTATTAGATGCATCAATCGGAATAATTAAACGTGCAGCTATTGATTTATTGCAACCAGGTATAGCAGTTGCCAATGTATTAGTTATATCACTTACTGACTTCATTGGATGGGTATATAAAAATTATTCAAGTTATTGGATGAATGAGTCACTTATACAAATCAGTATTCAAATAGCTGCTGATCTAGGAGCCAAATTTGGCGCGCAGATGATTACTAACATATATATTACTTTAAAAAAATATTTCATACCTAGCTATCTTTTTTCAGTGTCTAGGACAGCATGGAAGTTTACGACTATACATAAACGCGAAATTTCAAGGCTCAGGTCATTTCTTATACCACCTACACATAAAAATCAATGGATTATAAAGTGTATAGAACATGCACGGTCTGAAATTTCATGGGTATATCCAGATACACCGCAAATCCGAAATTTAATTGTATTTATTGATGGCCGAAATTGGTTTTACGCAGATGAATATGTAAAAACAACAGGTGGTGTAAATTTGGAACTTCTACGGCAATTTTTATGTCTACCAGAATATCAAATGACCCTGGCAGACTTGGTGTACGGTCGTATAAGCAGTTTGATGAGTGCTGGACGACAACTACATAACCTCGACCCTAGATATATCATACCAGTATGTATATTCAATGAACGCCATCGTAACAAAATTCAACCATTAGTGCCTAGTAATAGAATAGTAATTTATACACCACGCGGGCAAGATGATGATTTGCTAACACTTTACCTTTGGTTGAGTAATCCAGGGTCATTCATTGCAAGTAATGATAATTATGGTAATCATGTATCTAGGTTGTCTCAACATGTTGACGTTCAAGCTGCATACTATTCCAAATATTACGAAGGATTATGGGCTGAAATGGTACGGTGTTTCAAAATAGTTACAACCCCGATGAGTAGTGCAGTACAAGCAGGCAAAACTGCTAATAGATATTTCAATCAAAATAGTTCATCTCCCCCTTTTTAATTTTTATAGCAGCATTCATAGTGCATTCATAGTGTATTCATAGTGCATTTAGTTTAAATTTTTAAATTTGTGTTTTTTAACTTGAAACTAATTCCTATTCTCAAGACTAAAACAATTAAAATATATCTATTGAATTATTAAAAATACATTGCCACCAGCGTCAAGCAGTACACTTAATATATATTTATAACTAAAAAATGGACGAAGATACATGGAAAGTAATTGATTCATATATGCGAGAGTACCCAGATTGGCAAGCTCAATTCCAAATAGATATTTATAATGACTTTATTAACAATCGTATCCCACTAGCATTTAAGAATAAGAATTCGGGCACGGCTATATTATTTGATAAGGAGGACCCTGAAATAAGCTATAAATTTGAATTGTATGTCGCCGGAAAATCAGGTGACCGTTATAAGATTTGCCCACCGACTATCCTAGATCATGTGACAGGTAATATGCGTGCGATGTATCCGAATGAGGCCCGGCTTAAGAACTTAACCTATGCGGCTGATGTATTTTATGATATAGAATTGGAGATAACCATGAAGAAAGGTGATAAAATCATCCTAGATAAGCAGCCCATCCCTAATGCCGATTTTCTCAAAAATAACTACCTAGGCAAAATCCCTATTATGATGCGTAGTAACTTATGTGTTTTGAATAAAATCCCGTCAGCTGCACTCCCTGAGTTTGGTGAAAGTGAATTTGAATTCGGTGGGTATTATATCTTGGATGGCCGTGAAAAAATCATTATGAGTTTGGAGAGCAAAGCCGAAAACACACTATTCTTTAGTGAGGTAAATGACAATAAATATACTAAAACCGTAGAAGTTAAATCGCTCAGTGATGAAGCATTTGAACATGCCCGTACTAATAAATTGCAAATGGAAATGACTGGCGCGATTACACTACGTCTAGGTCAGAAAAATCCTTTCATTAGCGATCAACATATTTTTGATGGTGCAAAAGAAAAACGTGACACTCCAGTATTCATTATTTTCAGATTACTAGGTATTGAATCTGACGCCGAGATTATTCAAATGATATGTGGAGACCTAGATACCGAACTAGGAAGGTCATTGTCTGAACTCCTGCGACCATCCACACAAGACCGTTATATCCGCCGGTTAGGTGTTTATACTAAGCAAACTGCGGAAGCCTTCCTAGAACCACTTGTTAGCCGTAGCCAGACAAATATCCAGAACAACCGACTCAATGATATGACTAAGGATAAACTCAACCGGCTCAGTTTCTTATATGACACTATTACTGAAAACTTGCTACCGCATGTAGGGCGTGACCATTACGCAAAAGCTTGCTATCTGGCATATATGGTCCGGCGCCTTCTACTCTATCATCTCGGGCTGGAGATTGATACTATCCGTGATAGTTTCATTAACAAACGTATCGACACAGGTGGCTATCTACTTTCCGTCCTATTCAAAGACAGCATTCACCAAGTCATTTATGCTGCTATTAGAAATATCAAACGTAAATATGAATTTGACGGACAAGAATTTAGCGGTGAAAAGATTCTAGGACTTATCAATGAAAATACATACCGTGAAATATTCGATTATAATGTATTTAATGAACTATTTGGCGGTAGTTTAAAACACGGCACTATTGGGACAAAAAAGGGTGTTGTCCAGCAAATTGACCGCTTAAACTACTTCAGCGCTAGTAGCCATATCCGGCGTATTAGTGACCCAGCAGAAGGTATGGTCCAAGAAGACCAGCGTCGCATTAATGTAACACAATTCGGTTATATTTGCCCTTGCGAATCAGTGGAAGGTCAAAGTGTAGGTCTCCGTAAAGCCATGTCAGTTATGACGACCATTTCAGTTGGTTACCCAACCGGGCAACTAAAGGAACTCTGTTACAAATTGGGCTGCACTCCCATCAGGAATATTGGCAAATTTGATTTGTGGCAAAACACCAGGGTATTCATTAACGGTGCATGGATTGGCTGTGTAGCTCAACCACAGCTCCTAGTCCAGCTCTTTCGCCTCATGCGCCGCAATGGCTTGATTAATGCATTCACAAGTATTGCATGGTACACAGAACGTGATGAAATCATGATTAGTTGCGACGGTGGCCGTTTAGTCCGACCCTTATATATATTTGAAAACAATGACCTATTAGTTACCCCAGGCGACGTTAAAGACCTTATTGATGGAAAAAAGACATTTACCGATTTGTGTTTTAGCCGCTTGTCTAGGAAAGACGGACGTAAAACCCGATTCACCGATTACCTAGTATCACCACTTTCACTGCTAGGACTAGAATTCACAGACCCTGAATTAGACATGAAGCTCCGGGCTAATCAAGCAGCAATTGAATATATTGATATTCAAGAAAGTGATACATGTATGTTGACATTACAATATTCACCACCGCAGACTAGTATTGTCCGCACATACACACATGCGGAAATCCACCCTATTATGATTTTAGGAGCATCAGCACAGATTAGTACACTGAGTGATTTGGGTCAGAGTGGTAAATATCTAGGTGTAGGTAGTAGTAAGCACCCCAAACAAGCAGTTAGTACATATGCCACTAATTTTATGCACCGTATAGACACTTCAGCCCATTTACTTCATAATCCGGAACGTGCCATTATACATGGCCGGTTGAACGAACAAGTTCACCATGATAAGATTGGTACCGGGCAAAATATCATTGTTGCTGTCGTGTATTACAATGGATATAACCAGGAAGATTCAATTTGTGGAAATAGCACTAGTATTGATATGGGACAATTCAATTCATCCTATTATAAAATGTATGAAGATTATGAAAAAGTGGATAAGAAGAGCGGTTTAGAAGAGCGGTTTTATAACCCATTATACCGCTCGGAAGTACCTGAATATCCACCCGACCTAGAGCCCAAAAAAAAGGAGTTCGAAAATTTGGATAAATTCGGGTTCGTAAAAGAAGGGACATATTTGACTTCCGAAAATGCAGTCCTAATGGGTAAATATATTAAGTCCAAAGATGAATTTGGCGAAGTAACCTATTCTGATGCTAGTTATCAAGTGAAACATGATAATATAGGTAGCTATGTAGACAAGGTATTCACTTGTCAAACCAATATGGCAGGCGAACGCCTATGTAAAATCCGGACTTGCCAATATCGTAAACCCGAAATTGGTGACAAATTCGCTAGTCGTAACGGACAAAAAGGGACTTTTGGGTTATGTTTACAACGTGAAGACATGCCTTTCACCGACGACGGAATAGTACCTGATATGCTTATCCATCCTAGTGCTTACCCCAAGCGTATGACTCTTAACCAGCTAACTGAAATCCTATTTGGGACATTGGCAGTAGAAATGGGTATGTTTGGTGTTGCAGGGACTATGGAGGCATTTGATATAGAACGCATTAATGAAGTCCTAGCTGACAAATTCGGGTTGACTCATTATGGAGACCGTGTGTTATATAATGGTACTTATGGGGAACAAATGTCGGCTAGTATCTTCATGGGACCGATTTATTACCAACGGTTGAAATATATGGTCGCTGATAAGATTAATCATAGGTTACCTGGTATCCGTGAAGATGGTGTCCCTGTACCTGGTGGTGCATATACTGTCCGTGAACGCCAGGTAGTAAGCGGGCGGGCAAATGGTGGTGGTATAAAAATAGGTGAGATGGAACGTGATTGTTTGATTAGTCACGGTGCATTCGGGTTTATCAATGAACGTGATATGGTACGAGGTGATAAGTTCATTATATTCATTAGTGCAGCCAGTGGTGAAATTAGTGTCGGTAATCCACAGAAAAACCTGTATTTTGACCCGGCAACTGATGGACCTATGAGTTATCATTTACAAGAGGGTAGTTCAGCCGGGAATCAATACATAGTAGGGTTAAATACACGTGACCGGGTACAACGCGATTTCTACCGAGTTCAAATTCCGTATGCTATGAAACTGGTTATCCAGGAATTGAACGGTCTTGGTTTGAGCTTGAAGTTGAAGCCACAACGTCTAAGAATGCTTGCAGAGGCCGATGGACAGGCTGATTTGGATGATGTAATTATAAGTTTGAATGACATTATCGACCAGGAAAGTAACGATATCCGCGAATTGCTACAAAAGAGTTTGGTAGAACAACTTGAGGAGATTGACGAAGAAACTGCTGAGGCTGATGCAGATGCAAGGGAACGCGCAAGACTGCAAGCTGCTGGAATTGATACTGGCTCGGGTGGTTATGCTAGTGATGGCGATGAAGGTCATGACCCTAGTGCACTTGATCGCCCTGAAGATTTCATTTTCCGTGCCCGGGAAGAGGTTCCTCATCCAATAAATGTCCGTGGTTTAGGTGGAGATATGACTGCTGCAGGACATACACCATTGGTAACCAGTGTAACTCAAGGTCTAGGTGCTGTGGCGCTTGCACCAGTCACTGCACCACCACAAGCAACAGGTACGGTACAACAGTCTAAGGAATTTAATTTTATACCACGTGGGATGCAAGATGGTGGTGGTGCATCTCAAGATAAAGTAGTACCGCCTGGCGATGTACCGTCCGTTATTCACCAGGCAGAATCAGAAGATCCGTTAGCTCAGCTAGGAGGTGAATTCGGTCTGGAGCCTGTTAATATGCCGATGGCTGCATCTGCACCAGTAAATCAGCAATCGGGTGGTGGCTACACATCTGGTATTAATTCTATAGCAGCACACCCTGGTTCGGTATTCCAATCTGGTGCATCCCCAGCAGCACAATCAGGAGCTGGTTCTAGGGTTTCCTTTAGTCTCCCAGGTGATATACCACCACCCCTTCTACCGCTGCCGGCAAGTAACCAACCGCCGCCATTCGCCATGGCTGGTGGTGGTGCATCAGGTGGCGATGTGAAAAAAGTAACTATTATGCCTTCATCTGATGATGATTTGGCTAAATTGGGGTTAGAACAATTGGATGGGGTTGCAAGTGGTTCATGGGCGTTGCCACCTGGGTTTTAATCCATCCCAAGTTCGTATCCGGTCATGTTTGCCCCGGGTGGCATGCCATAACAACTAGGCTTTCCAGTAATTGACATCGGATAGACACCATCTCTGGCAACTCGGTCCCATGTAATCCATCGGGCACTTGTATCATCATTCACAACAACACGCAATCCGGGTCCGCCATTCACTTCCGATGCAACCCACCCAATGAATGCCAAGTCGCCTGGTGGTGTCTTGTCCTGGAGGTCGGCATTCTTGCGCAGCAGGACATATGAATTCTCAATGGCACGCATAGCAATCAACCAGTCTTCGGTGCTATCAGTAATTGCTGTCTGAGTAGCTGGGTCCATCTTAGTAAGCTGATTTTCCTCTAGGTAAGCAACCCAACTCACCTTTTCCTTGTCAGTCTTACTGGTCGAAGACATCCACCAACCTAGCTTAGCTAAAATACGGGCCTCCAAACGTTGACGTTGGTTACATAGAGTTGAATCATCAATTTGTCGGGTCTTGCAAAACTGGTGCAGACTACCGATATTATGAGCGCTAGCACAAAGACACTGAACGTTGCTATTTGCACTTGCTTCAGAAATCATTTTGAAACGGTGAAATATATTTTATTTTATCGTAGATTGAAATATTAAGTCATAGCTAGGACACTATAAATCATTTTTTGTATATTTTTCAATTAAAAAACTACTTTACGATTCATTTTAATTCGGTATATCTATTAAATTACATAAGTCCTGAAAATAAAACCGGATTAGAAAAATAAATAAGAAATCAATATATAATGCTTTCAAATATAGAATTTACAGTTGGGCTGGTTTTAGTCCTAGCATTACTATTTTTGCTTGGCCGGAATATTATTAAAATGAACCGGGCTGAAACACAGGTAGAAGGCCTTTGTATCCGACCAAGTGGTAGTTGCCGGGATTATGCATTAGTTGATTCGCTAGGACAACCATATTCCCCACCTGGCGGACATGGTATAGAGCCCAATGATGATAGGTTTCATACATCAAGTATGGTTATTCCCGATCAATTGCCACAAACACATGAAACCGCTAAAACCCGCTTCCTCACTAATGCCAATTTAGTCTATCTCGATTGGGAAAACGACCAATTGAATAAAGAACTATTACCACCCAAGGTCGGCGGGCATGGATTGTTATTTGCAGTATAAGACCGTTTTTGTTAAAAATAAATTAGCCTAGCACAGGAATTCAACATCTAGGTTAGCCAATTATTTTGCAATAGCTATTTTATTTATTTTTTCACGTCGTTTTTGCCGTTCCAATTCTCGGGTTTTCATCTCCGCTTTTAAATTCCGTGATTTCTTTGCCACTTTAAGTTTAAATACTACGGTATCGCGAATATCATCATATAATGATGGAGTGTCTTCATTTTCTTCATTGTTTTCAAATACTTGCGTCTTTGGCATAAATAATTTACCTAGACATATAGTTAGCAAACAGCTCATTTTGTGTAATTTAAGTGGTGTTCTCTAAATAGTATCAACTGAAAAATAAAACATTTTTTTATTGGCGGAAAGCACGATAGGGCTTTCTGGGTTATTCCCGTACACAAACCCGGTAGCTAGTCCCTACACCAGTAGTTGCATTGATAGATTCAATCCGGGCAACTTGTTTGGGCCGCATACCAATGTATTTAGCCATCGGGTCTTCACGCTTAATCTTTGGTAGATCTTCTAGGCGACAATTTTGGTCTTTCATAAGTTTAGTAACTTCGGGTTGGGTAAGAATTGTATGTCTAGGAACAAATACATGCTGACTAATATTAAACATGAAATTCTCAAGCCCGAATATTTGCGCAAAAATGCCATCTAGGTAGGCAAGATTAACTAGCCCGACAACCGAATCATCTTTGGCACCAGCTTTTTGTAGTACACGGCACACATTCATAATAATAATACAATCAGTATCACTATTTAGTTTATGTTCTTTGAATATTTGTGTAATATGCGTAAGTAGCACATCTTTTTTGATTTTTTCATCTAGGCGATATTTAATAATAACTGTCGCACCATCTGCATTCTTGAGTTTAATATCGAGAGGGCTAAGATATGTAAGTTGCTCGAATTTGCCTTGTTGATGTTTCTCTAGGAGTACACGCATTTCCTCTTGTGTATAATTTTTAAGTGCTGCGACATCAAATCCACGGTCTTCCAGCATTTCTAGTATATGCGCGCGGCTTTGGTATACTAGTTTATTAAGGTAAAGGTCGGATGATGCCATTGTTAGTGCCTAATATGGTGTTTGTAATATGTGATTGAATTTTATTGAGTGTGTCTTTTATTATTAATGAATATAGCTTTAATTTGGGATAAACAATTTTTTTTCTTTTTTATTTCTTTGTTTTTTCTTTGTTTTTTCGTTTTTTCTTTGTTTTTTGGTTTTTTCGGGTTTTTTCGGGTTTTTGGTTTTTTCTTTGTTTTTTCGGGGTTTTGGTTTTTTCGGGTTTTTGAATTGGATTAGTCAAAAAAAGAAATAAAAACAAAATCAACTAATTAACGGTACTTGACTAGTAGAGGTTAGTATGGTCTTAAATACCATACTAGGCGCTACCGTTCACATTAGGTCCCAGGCACTCATAAGCCCCACCCCCTTCAGAGTGGCCTTATAATAGAGTGTCTACGGTAATAATCCAATAACAGATTATAAAGAACCCAATAGGATTTGTAGCCCGGAAATATACTTTATAATCATTGCCAACCTAGCATCACTTATGAATTCTTTTTCATCCACTGCAAAATCAATACCAATAACTACATTATTTTTTGATACTGTAGGAATTTCAGGTGTCTGTATTTGTTTAATGAATATATGAGCTGGTGTTTTACCAAATTCCAATAGCTGGAATCGGTATTCAAGGTACTTTTCACTCAACGTCCGGCCTTTTTCTGGTATATGAATGTGTAATACAGGGACACGCCTGATAGGCATTATTATATTATTTCGGTCATCTATCAATATTTCAGTAATAATACTTTCATATTTCCGGAGTGTATTTGCTGCATATCGTGGAATATTCACATCATCCCGGGTAACATTAAATAGGGCAAGTTTACCTGATGGCCGTGTTAAAATATCTACCCTAGGCACTCTATTATAAACCCGACCTTCGGTGTAGGTATATGAGTTCATAGGACTTGGTGTTGCACTCGCAATTGATTCAGACATTAATTCATCAGATTGGTCGTTTATATTCATTACACGTTGTGAATAATGTTGATAAATATTAGTAGCCATATCAATTTGTATATCGTCCAAAGTAATATTTAATTCAATTTGGTCGGGCCCTAACCAGGATTTTACTGCAGGGATAAGATTAGCAGCAGATTTACTGCCTAGAGATGTGCTAGGTACCAGAATTCTGAGTAAATTATATTTGCCAAGCTTTGTATCAGAGATTAGAGAGTTTAAAATTTCGCTGGTTGTCATTTTGCGAGGGTAAGTGTTATGAGTCGTATTATGTTCCGACATGTTTACCTCATGTAAAACAATTTTTTAGCTAATTCAATGTGAATGGTACCGTCAAGTACCTATTTGCCACCCGAATAGTGTGGTTATGGTCGGTGGCTTCGCCACCTTGTCTTAAATTAGGTACTTGACGGTACCATACTATGCAATCAAGTGTCGAAGTGATAAAAATTGTTTTTCATGAAATAATTATTATCAACTTAAAAATTCACTAGCATTTTAATAGCTAAGCATATTACTCAATCAATACTATTTTAGGTCCAAAATAACCATCTCAAAAAATGTCAACATACCCTATTAATTACGCTAAGATTGACAAAGATGCCAATAAAAATACAACTACTGGTGGATCTAAATTAACGATTTCATATGGTAAACAAGATGCACTACCTAAACAGACATATACTAAATTTTATGTAAATGAACAGAATAGGATTCCAATTGATGAATTCTGGGTTCGGTTTATCGGTCCTAAGTTTGCTAAACATATCCGGTTTATTGAAACAATTGATTGTTCGGATGGGTATACACTTCTAGTTATGGAAGAACGCCGGACACAACGGAGCGATAGTGAGCCCCTAATTGATAGTGTGTGGGTCCAAGGCACGAGTGAACCAGTAGAATATTATAATGCACCGGTTTGGCTGTTTAAAGTAGGTAAGGATTATAAGGACACCCGAGATTTGACTGGGTTAATCAAAGATACTGAATTTCCGGCTACCAAACAACCTAGTACGATTGCTACTATGCAAATGTCTTCTGGTAATCCGGTATCTGCAACTAAAAAGCCAACTACTCTTACGGAAAGTATTATTCAGGAGTTAAATGAGGGTAATGAAACGGGTGATGAGGAAGATACTGAAGTCGAAACATGTAATGAGGAAGAAGTGGGTACTGATGCAGAAACCGGTGATGAGGAAGAAGCCGAAGATGAAATTGAAGCCGAAGATGAAGTTGAAGCCGAAGATGAAGTTGAAGCCGAAGATGAAGTTGAAACTGAAGAGGGTGTAGAAGAAGGGCCCGAAGAAGGAGAAGAAGGTGAAGAACATGCTGAAGAGGAGGAGGAAGCAGTGGGTGAAGAAGAGGAAGATGATGCCGCCGGTGGTGAATATTTTGAAGAAGAAGAGGAAGAAGATGAAAGCAGTGATGAAGAATCCAGACGCAAACCAGTTGCAGCCAAAAAGAAAAAAGTTGCACCCACAAACAAAACTAAGCTACCTGGTGCTCTAGGTCGTGGTAAGCGTAAGAATAAATTCGACATGCATTTCAGTAATGAAAGCCTTCTCGTACCCGAGGTTTGGGTCGATACATTGGTCGGACAACCATTTACACAACGTGAGCGCCAAATTGTCTATGATGGGCTTATAAAATATGCAACACCCATGACATCACTGATTGCCCGGCAAATTGAATCCAGTATATATAACTATTCTATTGCCCGGGCAACCAAGGATTACTTATTCAGTTCTTGGGATAATCCGGTATTCAAATCCATTTATGTGGCTAAAGCAAAGAGTATCATCCGGAATTTAAGTACTCAATTTGGTGTGCAAAATACTGAAATCCGCGACCTGATTTTCACTAAACAGAAACTCAATCCGCTTACTTTAGCCGATAATTTGCCATTTGACCTCAACCCTAGTAATTGGCAGAATATTAAAGATGAAAAGATTAAGATCGAACAATTGAATAAGCAGAAAACCCATTTTAATACGACTACTATGTTTAAATGCGGTCGTTGTAATAAGCGTAATTGTTCCTATTTCGAACTACAGACCCGTAGTGCGGATGAACCTATGACAATCTTCATTACTTGCCTGGAATGCGGTAAGAAATGGAAGAGGTAATGAATAATCAGTACTTGTCTTATAGAATTAGAATAATGGAATTATTTTTTTTTGTATTTTGGGATAAATAGTAAAATATACAAAAAATGATACTTTTTGTAGAAACAAACCATATTGGCTCGTTTTACGTCTATCTTCGTAGCCAACCCAGATAAATAGACTGTTGGCATGCTAATCTGCTGACATAAAAATAAATAGATTAGTTTTTTTTTTTATATTTTTTTTTTATATTTTTTTTTTTTTTTTTTTTTTCATTTTTTAAAAAAAAAATATTTTGAGTCGCACTAGGCGTATACACATTATAATCGTATGAGTTCTAAATTTTTTAGTGCGACAGTGCGACAGTGCGACTCTTTTTAAAAACTATTTTGTATATTTTAATTTTTATTTTATTTTGTTTTTAAATTTTTATTTTACTTTAAGAAGAAAATGTCGCACTGTCGCACTGAAGAGTAAAAAACCTAATATGAAAGTATAAAAAAATAATTCAGTACGACTCCAGTGCGACTCCAGTGCGACTCCAGTGCGACTATTTTAAATATTTTATAAAAACAATCAAAATACAGTGAAACGGATGCAAAATCAACCAAGTGCGACTATTTTAAATGAATTTTAATTAATAATTGCTAGTTTTGAATACCCACGCAGACCATTCTTATTAAATGATTAATTACTCATCTGTTTCCTCATCACTTTGAGGTTCCTGAATTGGTCCAAGAACTGGCGCTGTTCTAGGTTCCTCACTTGCCGAATCTGGTTCATGGACTTCAAATCCATCATCCGGTGTATCCAATCCTAGCCTATTTGCTACTAGGAATACAAGTTCATCCCTAGCTGTATTTACTTCCGGGATAGCCCAAGTTTCAAATTTGAGAAGTAGGTCATAAATCCCCCAAAGCCGGTCATCTGAATCATTTGGTCCATGCCAGCTGATATATTTAGAATACGTCGCGAGTAGTCCTAGACGTTCTTGTACTAGGTCTTCACTAGTGCCAGTAATAAGTTGTTCTAGTTGTTGCCGAATATATGGGTTGGTATCCAGTCGCATGCGCTGTAATTCAGTAATGACATCATCAAAGTCAAATCCTTGAATCCGCATACATTTTGCCACAATGAATGTTAGCAATACGCGGCTAGTGCAAATAATTATTTGTTCGGGTTTAGAGTGTATATCTTGTGTAGCATAACCAACTTTTGGGAATGAGAACCCAGTGAAGGCAGACTGCGGCGCACCATTCACTAGTTCAACTCGATATCCACCAATACCATCTTGCATGTAAAACCGGGTAATAATTTGTGTTACTGCTGGATTAGGTTGGTCTTCTTTGGGAAGAAAAAGCCCACGTTCATTATATATTCTAACCCGGCCATTAGTTGAATGCCAAACCGGTAGGGGATATGGTTCAGGTTCGCGGAAGGGAATCCCTAGCGCCATTTGCCATTGCCGGAGTTGTAGCACAAATCCCTCATTCGGGCAAACATAATGTCTATCGGCGCGAACAAGTGCTAGGGCGGTTTCATAATCCACTCGTTGTGCGCTCATGATATATGCAATGACAATCGAAGCGGACCGACTAACACCTGCCGCACAATGAACTAGGATATTTTGGCCTTCCGGTGTAGCTAGGGCATCCAACGTATTATTTATGAATTCCACACAAGGTTCAAAATATTGATAGATATTAGCAATAGGGCTATCATCAATATTAATCGGATAGTAACTCAATTTGTCAGGGTGATATACCGATTGAGTAAGACTAATCACATGGGTAATTGCATATGATTGGAGCATTTCTATGTCACGGGCATTATCTTCATTTCCTAGAAATACGCGATTTTTAAGAGCTGTAATGGCGGACATTCCTATTTGGTTTTAGAGAGTTTAGTTCAGGTTGTAGTATTATGATAGAATTGTTATGCTAGGACTAAATTTTTCATAAAACAATTTTTGCAATGTACCGCCTAGTATGGTATTTAAGACCATACTAAACTCCACTAGTCAAGTACATATTTGCCACCCGAATAGGGTGGTCTTAAATAAGGTACTTGACGGTACCGTCCACATTGAATTATAAGCCAACCATCAGGGGTGGGCTACAATTCAAGTGAGACACCAGGTCCTAGACACTCAAAAGCCCATTGCCTCACCAGAGACTCGGTGGGCTTATATTAGAGTGTCCACGGTAATTCAATATGGACGATACCCAAATCTAGTACGCATGAATTCACTTGCGGTAGGTGGGTAGTAATCCGGATTGGTTTCAATACATGCATATAGGTCAATTGGATTAATCCTGTGCACCCAGAACATATACAGGAAATACAAACCTAGCACAGCAAGATTGCAACAGATAGTCACTGGCGACCAATCTACAGGTAAGATTACAATGGTAGCTAGGATGAGCACAAGTTTCCAAGTGGCGACACCAGCGATGAAATAGATGGGCATTACCCGTGCACCAATCACAAAAAATAAGAGTTGGACTACAGAACTAATTATAATAGTAGTGTACGGGTTGAAATTAGATAACCATCCAATCTGTTTGCCGGCACTCATTTGTTGCAGTGCTAGGTATAACACAGCATATACTATAAAATAAATAGTAAGCCAATATGAATATAAGTATACGGGGTCGATGTCAATAGCCTTGAGCCCACGTAATTCATCAGGACATTCTAACATTTATTATTCACAGTGAAGATTGATAAATAGAAAACTCATAAAATAATTAACAAAAAACATGACTACCGTCTAGTATGGTCTTAAATAAAATACTAGGCGGTAATTCAATGTGGACGGTATCTTCTAAGCAAAAGGATAAGTGGCACCGACAGCTAGGTCGACAGCATCACCTGAACCGGCTTTAGGGAGTTCAGGTGGGTTGGCATACCATTCAGGTCCGGGGCATTTACTGGTCTTGGTGAAGAAATCGGCATATTTACGTCCGGCATCAGTACCATTCCAAGGCCCACAACCTGCTAATCCGAGGAAATTACCACCGCGTTGTTTAGACACGAGTTTTTGTTTTTTGGTACCACGACGACCTTTCCTGCCACGACCACCTGTTAGTTGATAAAGATTGGGCTCTGCACCACCAGAAATCATATCAGGTGTAATGACATCACCTTTCTTTTCATTTAGGGTGGATGTGTTATATACCTGGGTGAATGAATCTAAACGGTCGCTGGCTGGGCTACCACCTTTTTGTCCTAGATTACCGTTGCCGAGCAAATTCTCAGGTGTTGTAGAACCACAACCGGCGCCACCAAGTTGCTTGGGATTGGCACCACAACCGGCGCCACCAAGTTGGTTCATAGCGGGTAAATTGGCTTGTTCTTGGTAGTCAGTCATACCCATCTTGGCAGACATAACCGCATCACTAACTAAGCTACCACCCATTTGTTGAGTAGCGCACTTAGTAATCTTATCCATACTTGGTAATTCCATCCCAACAGCATAATCATCTAGTGCCGGACCACTGGTATTAACAAAGTCCATTACAGAGCGACTGGCTGGTGATCCCCCTGTTTGTTTCTTTTGGGAACGGCGATGACGGCGGGCTTGCTTCTTAACAGTCTTTTTATTGTTTGCACTCTTAAGGTGATGGCGCTTTGCGTGATGTTTGCTAGGCATATTATTTATTTGTCTGGGAATAGTAATTTATTATTAATAGACATATTTTAAATATTTACTGGGTACAGCCTAGTATAGTATTTAAGACCATACTAACCTCTACTAGTTAAGTACCGCCTAGTATGGTATTTAAGACCATACTAACCTCTACTAGTTAAGTACCGTCAGCGGCAACCCACAAAAAAATTGTTTTACAGCGAATAAGATATGTCAATTTAAAACTAGATACCTATTAAATAAGATAGACTAACCCCTAGAACCTTATATATAAATACAATGGAATTTTGCCCGGATTGCCGTAATCTCCTTTTCCTCAAAATCACTAAAAAAGAAGGAGGTGATGTAGAACTAGTTCATAAGTGCGGTAATTGCAATTATAAGAATACAGCACAAAATACAAATAATTCATGTATTTACACTAACCCTTATAATATTGACCGTCTTAAATATTACATCCGCCGCAAGGATTTCTTAAAATATGACCCTACTATCCCGCATATTGATATTATGCCCTGTCCTAATAAATCATGTGGTAGCAATACTGGTGAACACAAGAATGATGTACTCTTTATGTGTATTGATAACATCAAACTCCTCAATCTGTATGTTTGCATGAACTGTAACGTCCATTGGACCAATAAGTAGGATACGCGTTGGAGAACCAACAAGTAACAACCAAATTTTATAACTGGTTATTAGTCTCTGGTCCTAGCGCATGTTTAGTTTTCTAATTATTTTTTTGCCGTTTTCTTTTGTCAAATTATCGTAAAACGGAATGTCATCTGGTAAAGGAAATAATACTAATACTAGTGGTGCAGGACCAACCAAAGGTATTAATAATTCGTCTGCAGGGAATTCAAAATTATTAAATTCACTTGCGACAGGACCACAGCTAGGTATCGGGCAACAGGTTAATAAATTCATTAATGAAGATTTCAATGGGATTATCATTGCATCACTTATAGTCATATTAATAGTTTTAGTGATATATCTATATAACCGGACATTTACTAAACTCAATCGGGCCAAACAAACTGAGATAACTTATCATCAAGACCTAATGCTGGAGAAGTTACCCAAATGTGAGCGGCTCACACCAGGACTCCAACACCGGCTCTGTGATTATTACATCGCAGCAAGTTACAATACACCAGTTATCGGTAAACAGGCAATGGACTATGTTAGTACAGAAATGATATCCAAAGTACTTCTTAATGGTGCTAGGTATATCCAGATACCCATTGCCGCATCCGGGGTTAATTATGATAGCGAGCCAGTAGTCGCTACTGCAGAAGGTAATCTGATAACTAGTTTGAATACACTACCTCTCCGGGAAGTCCTAGCTGCCATCCGAGACGCGGCATTCAAGTTCATCACACCCGAAACAAGTGACCCTGACCGACCAATTCTACGTGCCATTAACTATCCACTAATATTGCACTTGAAAATCCATACTAACAATGACGGGGTATTGGACAAAGCTGCCGAAGATATACGTGCCATACTTGGTGATAGTCTGCTTGATGCTAAACCATTCCGCTCCCGGCCGATTACTTTTGAACCCTTATGTACGCTACTCAACCGGGTGATTCTGATAAGTAGCCCAGGGTATGAAGCCAGCAGGTTAAATCAATTGGTAGTCCCAATGCCGCATCAATTTTGGCAGGTGATAACAGTAGATAGCGTACAACCTGATTTATCCAAAGAGGTAGACCAAGTTGCATATTTCAGGTCATTAAGTCAAACTCAACAGAAATCTATGGTCGTTGCACTAGGTAAGTTAACACGCGCACTGAAAAGTAGTACGGCATCTACAGGTAGTAGTATGAGCGCCAAGGATATCATGGACGCGGTGTTAGGTAAAGATGCGCCTGCTAGTGAGCGATTGACATTATTTAACATGATTGGTATGACTCTAGTGGAACCAGTTCAGAAATCAGCTGTCTCCGGAACTGGTGGTGCACCCATCGATAGTCCCAATTATAATCCGGCTGATGCGATTATGTCCGGTTGCCAACTTATAGCAATGAATTATCAAACCACTGATGAGACTATGCTAGGATACATAAATATATTCCGTAAATCAAGTTATGTATTAAAACCCACCGGTCTAAGATTACCGGCAAGTGAACCGGGTCTGGCAGATATAGTGGGCTCATTTGACGCTGCAAATAATTCAATGGGTGGTAGAACCGATACGAAGTTTTTATTAAAATATGGGAATGGTACAAATTACCTTAGGCTCATGCCTCAATCCTCAGCAACGGCAGATGGTGGCAGTGGTGGTGTATCTAGGACTATACTAATCAATGGCGAACGACTACGTGTTTCTCCAATTAGTCCTAGCACTACCCCTTCCGTATTATTCACAACATGTGGTTTTGTTCTACGTCAGAGTCCTTTGAGTAAATCTGGTGAATTAGTCATGCTTGCGTCCGCATCCCAACCCAACCTAGTTATTACCGTCAGTCCAAATTTCGACAAAGATAGTTCAGGTATGGTTGGGAACGCTGGGACAACGGCACCTGATGTATACTTGGCACCAGTTGGGACTACTGCGGCCGATGCAAAATGGCAATCATTTCAACCTGAATACCCTGCGCTAGCACCAGATACCACTTCAGCAAATCGTTCTGGTGCAGGCAAACCCGAATATTATATTAGTTTCCGGCTTTACCCAGCAGGTTTCCGCGATGCATTTTATTTGTCAGGAATCCGGACATCGGTTAAACTGGTACCCAAAACAGATGATAATACCGGATTACTTACATTTGGAGTTGTCAGGTTACCTATTATACGGCAAATCCGGGTGGCATCTTCGAGTAATCAAGGAACACTGCGGATTTTCACTGGTGGTGTAGTATCATTGAGTCAGTCAGCACCGATAGATAAAGGCGCACTCCTAGCCGTGGAACCCGCGCCAGTATCGGGAGCACGTACCGGAGACAAGTCAATTGCCATTTATCTCCGCGATACAGCTACTAATAAATATTTAGTGAGTACAGGTAGTCAATTATCTGCAACCCTTGCACGTCCTGACACCCGCAAGTCAGTATTTATCCTCACACAAAATGGTGACCAAACTACCTTAACTGATTTTGGCGGTCGATTTTTATTTGCAGATGAATCTGGTACATTACTATTTAAATCCGACCGGCTGCTTATACAAGCCGAAGTGAAAAACAACAAGGGTAAAATAATTAAACCTGCCCGATATGGCCCATCGCTAGGTAGTGGTAAGAACTTCCAGCTAGTGAATTCATTCGTTCAAGCAAAACCATAAAACTAACAAACTGGAAATAATTATTTTTTTTTGTTTTTTTTTTTGATTTATAGTGACTGCGATAACTATGAGCGGAACAAAATACACTTAATTAATAAAATAGACGGTATGGCAACAAATCAACCAATCACACAGCCGCTTGTAGCTGCTGCACCAGCTGCACCTATTGCAACAAATAACACAACTAAACCAGCTGCACCTATTCAAGCAGTGAAACAAGGAAATATTGCGGCAGCTAACAATGGCTCATCAAGTTTAAATTCAATATCAGCCAATAATACGCCAATTGGTGCAGCAAATAATTTCGATAAAGCATTAAATGCCGAATACAAAAAGGAAGCCGGGTCTAATAATAAGGAAGCCGCACAAGCTGGTAATAACTCCGCGAAATTAATACAAGGCCTAAATACACGTGTTAAAAATAGCGAACAAGTTCTTTCGGCTAATAATACAAATAAACCATCATCATCATCTGGTGAAGGCGGTATACTAGACAAGATAACAACATTTGCCAAGAATGCCGCAAGTAATATCTTACCATCTGGGAATCGCATAACCAAACCTGCAAGAAATATTGATGCTGCTGAGCTAGGTGATGAAACTGGAACAGGTGATGATATTAATATCATTGCCAATACCGAAAACTATGTTATAATACTAGGTGTCTTCCTAGTGATAATCCTAATCATTCTAATCTACTTCTTCTCCAAAACATTTAACGTCAGTCGGACAATAGATAAAATGAAAATGTACCAACGATACCAAAAAATTACCGGAGTAGATATGTCACAACAGCAGGCCACAGAACCACTTTATAAATTCCAAATTGCCGGTAGTTATAACGCATGCCATAGTGGCAATCAAATGTTCTCATATACCAGTGAATTAATTACTAAGGCCGCTTTGCGAAGTGGTGCTAGGTACCTTGAATTAAATGTTTTCAGTAGTGTGTATGGACCTAAAGGTGTCCCAGTAGTTGATTCAGGGTATTCCAACGGTGAATGGAAATTAATGTTGAATACAACCACGTTCGAATCGGTCATCCGTATAATTAGTGAAAATGCATTCCAAGTTGCTAGTGAAGAAGATGGTACTCCTAATAATACTGACCCATTATTTATAGGTTTGAATCTATCAACTGGTGGAAATACTTATTGCTTGGACTTGATGGCTGATATTCTGACTGATTATTTCCGGGATAAACTCTTAGATGCAAAATATGCATTCCAATTCGATACTGATTTTGCTAAAACTTCTTTACGTGAATTAGAAAATAAAGTTGTGATTTTTAGTAGTACTGGGTTTGAAGGAAGTCGACTTGAAGAATTAGTTAATGCTGTATGGTACGATGAATTATTTGATGTATCCGGGATTAATATCTCTTCTGCATCTTCTAGTTCTACTGAAGGATTCCAGTCATCAAATAAAAATAAGAAGAAGTCAAATAGCTCTATTAAAAAGAGTAAATTTAGTGATGCTTCATCTGACTCACTAGCTGCACTCAAAAAATCATTATCCAATGACACTCCTGCATCACGTGCTGCAGTCCAAAGTAATAAAACCGGTCGTACTGGTGGTGCTAGTGATAGTCAAATTCTTAGCGAAAAAAACAGACTTACTCAGAATATTAAAAATTTGGCGGATGAATTGAAAGAATCAGGCCTAGAAGTGCAAGATGTGGATGAATTGGAAGCAGACCTCGACATGCAAGAAATGCAAGAAATGCAAGAAATAAATAATATAACTAAGAAAACTAGTGAATCACTTGCTGATATACCACCAAGCCCAACATCACTCGGCATAGACCAGGTCATAGGCTCACAATCTCAAGGTGGTTCAAATAATCGGGCTACTATTATGCGTGTCTGCGCTCAGAAATTTGATGACTTAGGGTTTGATAGTGGGCGGATTAAATCTCATGTTGCTAATGGTGGATTATGTATAGTCGTACCAAATATGGAGGGTGATTTCATAACCCGTAATTATGACTCACAGCGTGCATTTGAAATGGGGTGTCAATTTGTTGCTATGAACTTTCAAGAAATTGATGAAAATATGGACGCGTATATTACACGGTTTGAATCAAAAGCCATTCTGCCTGCCAACTAGTTCTAAAATACCGTCTAGTATGGTATTTAAGACCATACTAACCTCTACTAGTCAAATACCTATTTGCCACCCAAATAGGGTGGTCATGGTCGGTGGTGAAGGCACCTTGTCTCAAATAAGGTACCGCCTAGTATGGTCTTAAATACCATACTAAACTCCACTAGTCAAGTACCTATTTGCCACCCGAATAGGGTGGTCTTAAATAAGGTACTTAACGGTACTTGATGGTACTTGACGGTACCACAAACATTAAAAACAGCAAAAAAATGTTGAATTATCAAAAATTGATTTATTAAAATTATATGTAGGTGTTTAGTTAGCTTTTCTCAAGAAAGAACAGCATGTTGCAAGTCGAGCAAGTTGAGCAGTGGGAGCGAGGCATGACCATTGAAGAGAAGAGGCAGATGTTGATCGATCGACGTGCAACCCTGGAGAGGGACCTCATCAGAGTGAGGCAACGTTTGTCGGAGATGTCAAAGAATGATGAGGGGTATGACGCCCTTCAGAATTCTCTGAATCGAATTGCTTTGGTGATCGCATGTTGCGAGGAAGCGTTGAGGGCGGTGCGCCCTCAGTTCCGCCTTGCACCGGGTGATTTGCCAGGGTGAAAATCCTTGGCACTGGAGAAAACCAGTATAAAAATACCTGCGGGTCAGGTTAGACCCCAATACTTTATAAATCCTTCCGGACTCTTTATCCGGTGGTTTAAGTATTGCAGTCTTTGATTCATTTCATTGACTTACAAAACTTTTTTTTTGTGGTTTTGTGTTTGTTCCTAGCTAAGCAATAAATAACCCTACACAATACCGCCTAGTATGATCTTAAATATCATGCTAGGCGGTACATTTATCCATCATACCTTTCCGTAGATAACATACTAATGTCATCCTGCCCCAAGTTTCCTTAACAGGATTTGCACTTTGTTTTTGGGAATTATTATTTTGTGAACCTAGAACACTAGGAGTAATCTTAGTATTACCAATACTAGGAACAATCTGGGTATTACAATGCCATTCATGAACATTAACGGCACAGAAATCACCTTGTCGCACATCTAGGGCCACCCCATATTGCGGGAATCCCAGTAAGCCACCTTCATACCTAGTTGCCGCATCACCACCAACACACTGGTCGCGTTCTAGGACAATTAGATTGCCGAAACCTTCATCTAAATCCCCTGCATCTTTATGATTAGCCGATTGATAATTATAATTCACTGTCATAGTACTAAATGCGGTCCCGGGAATTTGGAAATCGGGTGTCCGAGTTGCACGTTGGAGTTGGACTTGATGGCGGTCGGGCAATAGTTGTGCGAATTGCCGGTCGATTTGTTGGACTATTGGTATGATTGCCGAGTTCCACTCGCGGGGATGGTCCCGGGTCCAAGCAGTCATACGGCACGGGACCTTTGGTGCTTTCTTGCCACCCGCCAATTTATTCCGATCAGGTTGGTCGTAAAACCCAATAATATTTGACCGCACTCGGTTACTAATATTATCCTGGCGGAGTTTGCCATCTTTACCACGATAGTATAACCTGAATCCACCGGCTTTTTTCTGGACCACTTCCCCAACATATTTGGGCAACTTGCGCAAACTGACTTGCCCGGCCGCCGCACCCCGGTTTACATTCCAGGTTTTCCGGGCAAATGGTTCAAGGGCCCTGAATGCAGCTATGCATTCTTTTTGTCCTAGCACACCAACACGGAGTTTAGCCAAAAGAATCTGGGTGCCATCCACGCGAGTTCCGTAAATATCACAATCTTCTCCTCCTATGACTTCATGGTAGTGCCCGTGTTCAAAAAAAAGTCCTTCTTTCCCGGCAATTTCGGGATCTGTCATAATTTGTGGGACGGTGATTTGCTTTACACCCTTTTGCTTCATTAGTTTGGGTCCGTTAGTTGTATGTGTGCTAGGACTGTTTTTTCCATACTGTCTTTTGTCCCTTATTGTTTTACTGGAAGTAGTATTTGGTTTTTGTTTTTTTGTAGTTTTCATCCTAGCTGTGTATTTCTGTGTGCGGGCTATGTAATTTATTTTATTGCCAGGTTATTCTTTTTCAGCCGGTTAAAATGCATATGGTTTTTATTAATTGACATTAAATAGAAATAAAATTTATTTTTGGGTGGGAAATGAATTTATTCCACGACGGACAACGTGCAACTAAACCAAGTGAATATATACTTACCAGCCCGGATTTGGTCCTAGATGTGTATCAGCAAGCCCATCAACGTGGATATACTCAACCACATCAGACCATCCATTTGCGTAAAATCCTGGTCGACGGATTCCGCAAATTAGTAGGACAATTAGAAGTACTGGACCCTGCCATGTCAGGCGACCAAATATTCAGCCGAGCAGGGAATCCAGTATGCTTTAATTACCGGTCACAATTCCTGCGATTAGCACTCATCAAACTACTCATGTATTGCTTACCACCTGCTGCCCGCACAGAAATAGATTTACCCGGCATTCACTTTATGGACCGTGTGGAATATATACCTGTATACATCAAAATCGGGACATACCTGATGAAACTGGAGGCATGGGATACTATTCTTTGGTTTTTCTGGCAAGTCCCGATTTGGTCTAATTTCCCAGCCGGTGGAATTGCAGGATATAGGGCGGTCTATTCAGCTACCCTAGATTGGGCGATTGATACTTGGCCGGATATAGGCAGGTATACCATACCAGGGAGTTTTGAAAAAGCCAGCCGCGGGTCTACATATTATTATAATATCGCATATCACGGGGTAAGCGACCGTGAATTAATCAGCAAATTTAACCGGCTTTTGCGTCGTATTTATCCACTAGTGGAATATCAAGCACTAATAACTAATAGGAGTGGTGGGCATATCCTAGCACCGCAACAAGGAGCTGCCGCCGCCGCCCAAAGATTTATGATACCACGTGACGACCAATTAGAATACCTATTGGACATATTCGGGATGGAATTCGGCGGTCCAGGCAGGAAACACCAACAGGAATCCGATACTGGTCCAGAAGCACAAGAATCCAAACGACCTGCAATCGGACAACTCACACAGCATTTAGCTAAACTTACAACACCCGGCAATACTACTAAAATCCGCATTTGTTTCATCAGTAATAAATTGACTACTTATAGCAGTGTATTCCGGGACCGCATAGGAATAATAACAAGTCTGGACCCCCGGTATTTCGATGTATGGATAGCAATATTTAAACCAGTAGAACCAATATTCGCAGGCGGGCATAAAATAGTCGCTAACCTGTTATCTGGGTTTAGACAACGTAACCGAATAATTCAACTTGTACCGCATGCAGGTATTCAAACAAATCAACGTACATTAGCCGAAAATAAGTTCCATATACTATTCTATCCGGATTTGGGTATGCAACAGGATTATACACTCCTAGCACATGCCCGGTTGGCACCTATACAAATATCTACGTGGGGTCATAGTGATACTAGTGGTAATCCTAGCATCGATTATTATATTACCAGCCGGCATTTTGAGAATACTACCAACCTAGATATCCCACGCGGGAACTATTCAGAAACGCCAATTCTTTTGAACTCAATGGGCTCATATTATATATCACCCCGTGCAATGATACGGAATGTCATTGACCCAGGGTTCGAAGCTGGATTCCAGTCTGCTGTCAAACTTGGTTTCCCGCCGAATGCAATAATCATAGGTGTATTGCAAAGTTTCTTCAAATTCACACCTG
>Ga0214921_10001631_pt1 | contig 37729 bp, 40 predicted proteins | sample LL1505_MetaG_FD_177992 | JGI IMG/M metagenome (GOLD analysis project Ga0214921, IMG submission 177992) | Freshwater microbial communities from Lake Lanier, Atlanta, Georgia, United States - LL-1505 | ecosystem: Environmental > Aquatic > Freshwater > Lake | place: USA: Georgia | collected...
GTTTCTTCTTCATCATCTTTTATTGATGATACTTCTAATTGTGTTACTTTTAATTGTGTAGCTTCTAGTTCTGTTGCTTCTAGTTTTGTTTCTGTTGCTTCTAGTTCTGTTGATGTTGCATCTAGTTCTGGTGTTGTTTCTTCTAGTTCTGATGTTGTTGCTGCTGCTTTTGCTGCTTTTCTTTTATTTTCTTCTTCTCTTGCTGTTATTATCGAATTTTTTATTATTTCTTCAATTGTAAGTTTTTGAGTTCTTGTTTCTTTTTCCCATTTTGTATATGTTCTTACTACTGTTGTTTTACCAGAACTAGAACCAGAACCAGAACCAGAACCAGAACCAGAACCAGAACCAGAACCAGAACCAGAACCAGAACCAGAACCAGAACCAGAACCAGAACCAGAACCAGAACCGGATTCGAATTCGGATTCGGATTTGTTAAATACTAACTTAACTAATTTTACCGGATGTTGTTGTTGTTCGTCTGATTTGTCTGTATTGTCTGCTTTGTCTGCTTCTACGTCATTTTCTACGTCATCTTCTACGTCATCTTCTACGTCATCTTCTACGTTATCTTCTACTAGTGATTTTTTTTCTTTTACTAGTGATTTTGATTCTTCTAGTTCTTCTACTTTTGAAACCAATAATTTCTTAATAAAAGTTATTGCTGATTTTACTTTTGTATTTGCTCCTAACGCACGTAATTCTGCTATCTTTAATTTTAACGTAATCTGATTAATATTATTTTTACATTCTTCATAATTTACTAATAGTTTTCTTAAAATAGTTTTACATTCTTCTGCTTCTTCTAGAGTTAATAATGGACTATTACTCACTAATGATAACACTATATCTATCTCTTTTTTCATTTCATCAGACATTGCACTTGTTTTGTTTTGAATATAATATTTTTATTATAGTATATAATAAATGAATTTTTTTTCAATTTTTTTATTATAATTTATAAGATTAAAAAAATTTTACTAGCTCATCATAGTAATACCAACTGCTTTCATTTTTTCACGGATAATTTCTAGGTTATTAAATGCTTCTTGTGACTTATTTTGTTCGAGTACAATTCGTGCATATACATACTGATCCATCAAAAGATAGCGTGGATCTACTTCAATCTGATTAGAATAATCGTCATCATCATCGTCGTCGTCGTCATCATCCTCACGATCTACTGTATTGATACTTGTTTTTTCTTCTTCTTTTTTATCTACTTTTTCTTTTGTCATTGCCACAGACATATCGTCTTTTGTCATTTCTACAGCATGTGTAAATTGCATATTCATATCTTGTTCTTCTTTGGATGTACCTTGTGTTGACGTCATTTGTTTGTGATTATATATCTATTTTATATTAATTATTAAACTATTAAATTTTCAATTTTTTTGTAAATACTTTAATTAAAAATTAAAAAAGATAATTATTTATATAATATAAATGAAATATATTATAACCCAATCTTGGATCTTTTGTCTATGTATTCGGTATTACATGGTTAGATATATATGAGCTTTTAATTAAATTAGGTTATCTTAATAAATAAAAATAAAATTTGCTTGTATGCTATCATGTAAGCAAAATCTTAATATAGTTGTATATCTTTTAATATAATTTTCTTTTATTACATATAGATTTAGGAATGGAATGCGAATAACGCTTATTTGTTGTTCTTTTTTATTATTCATATAACCAACTATAATAATATCTTTTAAGACTTGTATTATTAAGATTAGAATATTTAAAAAATACGGTAGCATCACTACATAATGCTTCTAATTGTTTTTTAAAATTTATAATCTGTTCATTATCATAAATATTTTCAACACAATAATTAGGGTTTTGTATAATTATATGTGTAATAAATTCTCGTTCTCTTGGGTTTAGTTCAAATGCAGCAATATAATATGGTCCTTTATTTGAATCAATATATGGCGGATAATAACTAATATAAAAATATTGCTTTGATATATTTACACGACTAAAATCACGCATTTTATGCATATCTTGATACATAAATGTAGGAAAAAAACTATTTAAATTTATCATTTCATATACCCATGTTTGTGCAAATTGCAATGTTATAAAAGATGTTATTAATTTTAAATTTTTTGAGCTTGGGTTTATAGCAAAATTTTTTTTTACAATATTATTGTTAATAGACTGTTTTCTTAAAAATTCATAAAATGAAGGAAACTCGTCATCTGTATTATTTAGACTATTATCATTATTATTTTTAATTTTTTTTAAGATATTAAAATTTTTATTAATGTGTTTTGGATTTATTAAATTAATTTTATTAACATGTGTTAGTATAAATGCATTATTATTAAAAATAGAAAACAATAAAATAATTATATTTGAATATTTAAGCATATTATATATATAAATATATGTATATATGTATTTTTATTATATCTGATATTATTTGTATTTAGTTGGATTATTGAAGAAATCATTCCATGCTTCCCATCCATTAATTAAATCCACGTAGTGTATATAGATATCATTATCTAATTGCTTAAGCACTCTAATAATGTATTTTTTATCGTTGAAACATTCAATTCCATGATCCGATAAAATCTGATTGTTAAGAGCACATAGAAAAAGCATACCTTTTTTTTGTACGCATTTACCTTTATTTTGTATGTTGTCTTCAAGTTCTTGATTATGAAACTTATCTGATGATAATGATAAGTTTTGGCAAATGATAGCATTTTCTGCTTCACATAATGCGTTTTCTAAAGCTTCCGTTCTGATTTCTATAACGCTAATATTAGACATTGTTTTTAATTAGTTAATAATATATAATAAATAAATTTTTCAATTTTTTAAAATCAAATAATTAAATGACTGTAAAAGTGTCATTGTGTTGATAATGCTATTATATATGCGCGTAATAATAATCCTAAGTTCGCGTATAGGCTTTTCTAGTTCATTCTTACGTAAAACATTCTTATCTAATTCCGGTAGAATGGCTTTTTCTTTTATATATTCAAGTTCTAGATCATTTTTTATTGATTTTATTTTTGTCTCAGCAATTTGGATAGCTTCACTATTATCTTTTGTGTTTCCAGGTATAAACTTTTCCAGACGCGCTATTGTTTCTTTTAATTGTGCTTCTTTTAGCTCTACATTAAGAGTGGCAATTCGATTAATCACACATATAACCTGTTTTCTCTGTTTCTTTATAGAATTGTTTAATTCTTGTAACTCTTCTCGAAAAAATACAATTTTAGTATTTAATTGTTCTTCAATGTGTTTTATACCCAAGCTTTGATCTGTCGTGTATTGAAGTATATCCTCCATATCGTTTACTTTAATACATTTATTTATTAAAGTAAATATTAACAATAAATTATTCAATTTTTATTTAAGTTTATCTTCTAGTTCTTTTCGATTACTGACTGCTGTTTCACTGGTTTTAAGAGCATGCTAACCTAGCTACATTTTATTGTATTCATAAAAATTATAATTATTAAAAAAATATATACTATATTATATGTATAAAGATAAATATATTAAATATAAAACTAAATATTTAGCTCTCAAAAATATATTACAATATGGTGGTAGAGATGGTAGTATTGGCTGTGGAAGCGTCGTACCGGCAGCTGCAACCACGACAAAGGCGAGTGGGATGACGGGTGGCGGTGGTAGTGGATGCACATGGGACGCGTTGCATCTTTCAGAGTGGAGTGCCAAGGTCGCATCGCTCCACACAGAGCTGCGCAAGTCGCTCGCACAAGTGTGGACGACACAGACGGTCCACCTGCGCAAGCTACGGCTCAAAGCAGAACACGCCTTCAAGAGTAGCAAGCGACCACGATCACCACTAGCGGTCTGGCATCCTAAAAGCAAACACGATGTTTTGCCCAAAACGATCGATGTTGAGACTGTTCGTCGAAATAATGTGCTCGAGAGGTGGTCATCAGTGCTTGCAGAGCACGATACGTCGTGGGCCGAATTGCAGGCAGAAAAAAGAGCAGGCTGGGAGTCAGAGGCAGTCGAGTGGTACTGGCAACAGCGGGACGCAGCCTTTGGTCGCGGCGACTCGAGCAAGGTGGACCGCGTCAACAACCGTGGGCTGGTGCCGAGCACGCACAAGTACGTCGTTTTTTACCGCGAGTGGATGCCAAAGCTCTCGCCGGTGCTCTTTGGACGCGCCACCGATGAGTCCAACCCACGTGTTTTTGCCGACGTCGGCTCAGCGCCAGGCGGAATGTGCGAATACTTAGTAGGCAACCTTGGATGGAGCGGCTTTGCATTCTCGCTCGCGGTGAGGGATGGTGGGTTCGGCATGCAGTTTGCTTCACCGCGGCTCACGTACGCCGACTCGGACGCGAGTGTGGTTGGTGAGTGGCGCAGGATGCTCGAGCTCGTGGGCGGGCACGCCGTCTGCGACTTTGTCAACGGCGGTGTGGTCATTGACCGCGGCCAGCAGAACGCGGAGCAGAATGAGGCGTATGACACGTTGGGGACAGAGCAACACATCAAAATCTACCGCAACGAACTCCTGTTTGGGCTGCACGCCCTCCGGCCAGGCGGCGCACTCTACTTTGCCTACCAGCTCGGCCAGACGGCACTCCTCATGCGCCTCCTGCTCGCTATTCGTCCAGCCTTTGCGAGCGTGCGCGTGACACCTACGTTTGCGGTGGGGCGCACTCCTATGTACGTGTGGCTTGGTGAGTACATGGGCTTGGAAACGGCCGCCGCCACTACTGCCGTGCGCTTTCTTTTAGAAAGTGAGATGGATATATGCAGTAAGCAATACAATGGTAAGAGATGCTTGCAGCAGGCAGCACCAATAAAAAAAAACCAAAAAAAATAGAAAGATTCTTTATGATATATCTGGTTATTACCTATTCAATTTTATTTAAGCTTATCTTCTAGTGCTTTTCGATTATTTACTGCTATTTCACTACTCTTAAGAGCATGACCGATATTAATATAAATATCTTGTACTTGCTGACAAGCAAGATTATATTTGTTAGTAATATGGTTTACGCAATCAGTTACAATTTGTAAATCTACATTTACTTTATCCAGTTTTGATTGCACTAACTTTTTATTATTTTTGGGCTTACTTGAGTTACTGTGTAACAATCTTATTTTTTTCTCTTTTTCAAATTTTAATTCCTCTAATTTTTTAATAGCAAAAGTCATATTAATACCTATATCCTGCATATACTGATAGGCTGTATTATATTTTTCAATAAGATAATATACACATTTGTTTACTTTTTCTTCATGGTCTTTTGCATCATTTAGTTTTGTCTCAATGAACTTACGGGTATATAATGTAACTGATACCATATTGTGATGGTTTGTTAAATAGTTATTTATGTAAAATAATAATCTATTAAATTTTCAATTTTTATACATAATAAAAAAAATTGGTTATGGGTCCTTTACACATTGGACATAATCTATTACATTGAACTATACATTTTTTATGATAAACATGTGAACACTGCACTCTTACGCTGTCTGTAGAATTCATTGGTTCTAGACAAATTGGACATGTACAATTATCAATATTATCTTGGGATAATTTTTCCATACTAATCGCGAATTCTTCTTTCATACGTACAATGCACTCTTCCATAAAAGTGACTTTATTTTTTTTATTTGTGATTGCCTCTTCTATCCGAGTCTCATGGGATTTTGCTTCGTCTACGTCAATGAAAATTTCATTATCTAAATTATAATTTGCGTATTCTACATCACAAATTGCGTCTTTTACTAATCTTATAGCTTTATTAAGCTTATTAAGATTAGTTTCGCGGTGTTTCCTCTTATCTTCATTGTCGAAAGTTGGAACGATATAATCTAGTTTGGAACAGAGTATTACCGCTTCTTTTGCAATTTTGATATAATCAATACCAGTATCAAAATGCTGTTCGTATTTGTTTTTCTCATAAATAAGATGTCTAACAACAATAGATATAAAATCATCAGTGTGCTCTTTCATAAATATGACTTGATTTCTCTCATATTCAATTTTTATTTCCATATCATCTATTATCTTTTCTATTTCAATGTCTGACTTTTTTTCACAGTCACTGTATCGAGTGTAAATTCGATATCGTCTATTACTTGCATCTTCAACGCTCTTAATAGCATTATTTACATTCTCAATAGCATTATTTATACTCTTATTAGCACTATTTTTGACTTCCCATCCCCATAATTGCATTGATTCTTTTGTATTTTTAATGGCAATATCAGTATTTTCGTCTTGTTTCTTTTCGTTTTGTTCCTCAAATGAAAATTGAAGCTTTTTCACGAGAGCGACTTTATTTTTTTCATCTATGATTGCCTTTTCTAGCTGTGTTTTAGCGACATTGTATAACGCTTTAATCTCTGTAGAAAAATTTTGAAGTTCAATCCGAGTTATTCTTGCTTTTTCTAGACTATCGATAGCATTTTTGAGTTCATTTTCAACCAAACAGTTTAAATAGTTTGACCAAAATTTAATCGATCTTTTTGCATTTTTGATGGTGCTCATGGTGTTAGTTTCTATCTCCTCAATATTTTGGAACTCAATGCTATTGCTATTATTAACTTTTTTTATGAGCTCACAGAGCTTTTCCATACACGTATATTTTTTTTTCTCGTATGCAAATGCCATCTTAAGATTCACTATGTCAGTTTGTGATATTTTACTACAATCTAGGTTATTTTTAATAACTAATCTATTATATCGTGCTCTTTCTGCACGATAAATAGCAAAATCTATACTATCTTTAAGTTCTTCTATGTTTTTTACTTTAGAACAGGATTCCTGTACTTTTTTTGCATTTTCAATAGCAAATTGATATTTATAAGTCATAGTCAAATTACATATGATTTTAAACATCTTCTTTCTTTCATCTTCGTTCATTAAAGGTTGTATCGTATTTGATGGTTCTTGTTTTGCTTCTGCCTCTATTGCTCTAATAGCAATCCTTATCTCATCAGGTGTTATATCATCTGATGTTAACTCACTTGATTTCATCATAATAATGTGTATGCTCTTGTTCATACTAATTTATTAAACATAATTAAATATTAAATTTTTCAATTTTTTTATTTTGGAACATAACGTGGTATATATGATTCAGGTAGTTGTGTATATAATGACGGTAGGTCTATATATGATTCAGGTACTTGTATATCTAGTGGTATATCTGGTGGTATATCTGGTGCTATTCTACAATAATCACGCATTTTTTGTCGACAATTACACTTACAATTTATACCAAAATCGTAGCTGTCTAATAAGATTTTTAATTCAATGGCCAAATTGTCATGGCATTTACGTGAATCGTCTACAAACATAGCACTTGAAGAAAAATGCGTTGGGCGGCGCTTAGTATGTCTATCACAACAAGTACATAATTTATACCATAGAAAATTATTTTCAACACTTTTTATAGTTTCTAATTTGACATAATTTCTACATAATGGACACGGAACAATTTTAGTCCGTGTATGTATCTTATTTATACAAGAACGATGAAAAGTATGTGAACATGATGTCTTAACACAATCGTTTGTCATTGGTTCAAAACAAATCGAACATTCGTCTATACATGGTTCACAGTCTACCATTAATTTTGGATACTGTTTTATAACAATATTTTTTTTACATATTTCACCTTTGCATAAACATCCAATAATATTACTTTTGGATATATATGGAAATTTAATGTGTCTATATAATGCCTCGACTAATAACAATTCTATAACAACTAATGATTCAGTATTTGTAAACAAATTAGAAGGATTTTGTATTAATTCTCTAGCAATTGACAAAATAGTATCTCTATCAGTCATTAGTGTTGTATTGTTAAAAATATGATTGTGTATAAAATAAGTGTAAAAGTTTCAATTTTTAAAATATTATTAACTATTTTAATTTAATTATGTCATATGTATTTATTTGGGATACAACAATTAATAATTTATTTTTTAAATTAATAGGTGGATCTATAATTGGAGAAGGTTTTACTTTATCAAATTTTGTTATGATTTCTGATAATAATGAATATGTATTATTAGATTTACCATTTGGAAATGCAATTAAAGGAAATATATATTTTTTTAATAATAAAGGTATAACACTTTTAGAAAAAATATATGATTTGACAAAATATAATAAAAAAATAATAAATTGTTATTACAATGGTTGTGCATGTAATAAAAAAGTTTATAAAAAAATAGAGTGTTTTATTTATTGTATAAATAACCCAGAAATAATAAAAATGTATATGAAAAAATTAAATAAAGAAACATATATTATTGAATAAATTTTTTTTCTTTTTCATCTATGTATCTAAATACAAAAAATATTACTAAAATAATTACTGATGAAATAAAACTATTAATAATTTTACTTGTATCAATTGGATATGTAGAAATAATACCAGTAATAAATATTATAATAAATTTAAAAATATTTGAATTATCAAATAAGTTATTTAACCATTTAGGAACAGGTTGTAAAGTATATCCCAAAAGTATACCAGTTAGTAAGGTAGATAGTAATCTAAAAAAATCATTCATTATATATATATATAAAAAAATTTAATATTGTATTTAAATTTTTTTTTAAATATTGTATTTAAAGATAAAAATAATTATTTGATAATGGAACATATTGATCTACCCGGAAGATTATTATTAAAGAGTGCAAAAATTCAAGAAAAAAATGTAAGTTTTAAAAATATTGCACAATTATTAAAAAATAATAAATTAAAAAAACCAAATTTTCAAATAGATTTAGATGAAGATAAAATAGAAGAAATGATAAAATCTTATCGACATCATCCAGAATTTTTAATATTTAAAAATAAAATTGTTATTGCCGTAATTATTACAATTTATAATAAATCTGATTATCATTATAATATGTATATTGTTGATGGACAACATCGTATAGAAATGGCTAAAAGAATATATGAAGAGGATGAAACAAATGATTATTTAAATTTTTGTTATTTTGAGATTAAAATGGAAAAAGAGATGAAAAAATTATTTAATGAAATAAATAAAGATTCTTTAAAAATTAGTAAATATATTAGTTTGGATGATTTTAAGCAAAATCTTTATAATGAGTTAAAGGAATATTTTATAAAAAATAAATCTGTATATTTTGCGGATAGGATAAGAGAGGTAAATAAAAAATATACTATTAGTGAATTTTTAAATATATTGTCAGATAAAAAATTATTTAACAAATTTTTAAATATTGATGATTTAATAACTGAATTAGAACAAAAAAATAAATTATTTTGTAATAAACTTGAATACAAAGAATATTATAATGAGGAACCACTTATTTTTTATAAAGAAGAAGAAACTAATGTAAGAGATGGTGTAATTTACACTTTAAAAAATAATAATTTTATTGAATATTTATTAGATGATAAAGTAATACCCGATCATAAATATAAAAAAAATAAAATGTTATCACCAAAATTAAGAATGTGTGTATGGAATCGTTATTTTGGCAATAGTGAAACTGGTTCATGTCCAATTTGTAATAAACAAATTAAAGTTGGAAGAAATGGATTTCATTGCGGTCATATTATCAGTGAAGCTAATAATGGTGAAACAACAATAGACAATTTAAGACCATTATGTAGTGATTGTAATAATGATATGGGAAAATTAAATTGGGATGATTATATTAAAAAAAAAAATAAAAGTTTAATTTTATAAATTATTTAGAAATATAAAACATATTCTAAATAATGGATACTCATAAATTTTGGAAAACTCAACCTATAGATATTTCTAAAAATTTATTTGAAAATAAAAGTATTGAGAATATTGATATTAATACAGTTAAAAAAGAACCAATTATTTTACAAGAACCATTTCAATGGTGTGATTTAGATATTTCTAATGAAACAGAATTAGATTTAGTTTATAAGTTTTTATTAACTTATTATTGTGATGATATTAAAGATGAAAAAAGATTTCATTATAGTAAAGAAATGTTAAAGTGGTTTTTGATGCCTCCTCATTATTATAAAGATTTATTAGTTGGTATTAAAGCAAACGGAAAACTAGTTGCTACTATTTTTGGAATTCCTATGACTATTAAGGTTTTTGATAAAGTAATTAAAATGATAGAAATTAATTTTTTATGTATTCATCAAAGTATTCGTAATAAACGTTTAGCACCTGTATTAATTAAAGAAATAACTAGAAGAACTAATTTACATGGGATATTTCAAGCATTTTATACAGCATCTCATGAATTACCTAATACATTAATGAAATGTGTATATCATCATAGACCTTTAAATGTTCCTAAATTAATTGATGTCGATTTTATGTCTAAACCATCAAAAATATCTATTCAAGGATATTCCAAATTATTTAAAACTATAGAAAAACCTACAATTAATATTAGACCTATAGAAGAAAAAGATTTTACTATTGCTTGTAAAATGCTTAATGATTATCATCAAAAATTTAATATTTCTATATTATTTGAACAAGAACAATTTAACCATCATTTTTTATTTAAAAAAGATGTTATCGAATCTTATATAGTAGAAACAAATGGAATCATTACTGATTTTATATCTTTTTTCTTTATTCCATCTAAATTATTAACAAATCCAAAATATTCAGAAATAAAAAGAGGATTTTTATATTATTATTTTAATACAGAAACTGATTTGAATAAACTAGTTGACAATGGTTTATATTTTATGAAACAAAGTGGTATAGATGTAGTAAATTGTGTTAAGCAATATAATAATAAAGAATTTATTGATAAATTAAAGTTTATAGAAGGTACTGGTGGATTAAATTTTTATTTTTTTAATTGGTTATGTCCTCCTATTAAATATTCGGATATGGCTATTATAATGATTTAATTATTTTTTAGTATTTCTACCTTTACTTTTAGGTGGAGGTATAATAATTTCTTCTTGTTCTTCTTCTTCTTCTTCTTCTGAAGAATCTTCTATTTCAGAATCTTTTTCATATTCTATTTTAGATTTATTTGGTTCTAGTTTAATATTTAATTCTTTAATTTGTTCTTCTAATTTTACTACATGTTCTTCTAATCTTACCATACGTTCATTCATATAATCTTTAAAATCTTTTTGATGTTTTTCTAGAGAAATTATAATGGATGCATTAAAAAAGATTGGTTTAGAATGATATGAAAAGTTAATTTTATATTCTTCATATGGTTCAATAAATTCATTTTGAATACTCATTTCATTATTAGAATAATTATTAAATGATTTTTCGATAATTTCTTCATATTCTTCTTTAATAATATCAGGAAAACTGGATTTATCTACTTTACCACAAAAATAATGGTCATTGTTGTCTATTTTAAGAACATTGTTAGAATATGTAAAAAGCATTTAGATATTTTATTTTACAAAACAATATTTATTTTTATCAATTTTTTATAAAAAATTGATAAAAAATCATTATAATTACATTATTATATAAATATTTCATACTATGATGTCAGTTATTCCTTCTGAATGGAAATGTTCGATTACTTTGGAAATTATGAAAGATCCTGTAATTTGTTCCGATGGACATACTTATGAAAGAAACGCAATAGAACGATGGTTAATAACAAATAATAATTCACCTATGACTGGACTACCAATAGATAGACATACTCTTACTCCAAATATTGCTCTTCGTAATCTTATTCAAGAAGGTCAACATTCAACAAAAACAACTTTAATACCTTATGTTCCATCCAAAGTAAGTCATAATTATAAATTAACAAAATGTCATGATGGTGCTACAATGATTCATCTTAATTTTAGTTTGCCAAAAGAAAATGAAAATAGAAATAAAGCAATCCTTATTTTGGTGATTGATGTATCTGGCTCAATGGCTGAAAAAGTTTCAATAGCTGACTTGGAAAGTAAAGGACATAGATTTACGCGTCTTGATTTGGTTAAACATTCTATTAAAACAGTAATTCCTATGCTTGATGATAATGATTATCTTTGCATTATTCTATTTACTGATACAGCGCGTGTTCTTCTACCAATTACTTCAATGAATAATGATGGACGTAATTTAGCAAATAGATTAGTTGATAATATTAAAGCAGAATATAGGACTAATTTATGGGATGGTCTACGACTTGCAATTAATTTGATAAATGAAAATAAAGAATTATGTAAAGACAAAAATGTTTTTACAGTTCTTCTTACTGACGGAATATCAAGTAAAGAACTAGAACCTCCTCGTGGTATTGAAACTACACTAACTAATTATATTAAGGATAAATCGTTAAAAGGCACAATTTCTGCTTTTGGATATAGTAATGACATTAATAGTGCACTTCTTAATAATATTGCTACTATATGTAATGGTATATTTGCTTTTATTCCTGATGCATCAATGGTTGGAACAGTTTTTGTACACTATATTGCTAATTGTCTATCTTGTGCGCGCGATTGTCTAGAAATAGAAGTTAAAACTAATGGACAAATTACTAAAACTTATGGAGATCCAAAACTTGGTATGTTTCAATATGGTCAACCAAGAGACATTATTTTTGAAGTAACTCCATGTGATGAATTTTATTTCTCATATACAATTGATGAAGAAATAGTGCAAGTTAAAATTGACAAAGAAACTATTTCTTCAACTTTTGATAACGAAACTAAAGTGCAACTTGCTCGTTTCAATCTTATTGAAAAACTATCATTTGCAATTACTAAACCTATTGAAGAAGCTAACAGAATTATACTAGATATAGTATCTAATCTAGAAGAAGTTATTTTTGATTCACGTATAATAGAAATAATTAAAGATTTTCAATCTACTAATCCAGATGAAGGACAAATAACTAAAGCCTTTTCTTCCGAAGAATGGAAAGAACGATGGGGAATCCACTATATTCGTTCTCTAATGAAAGCTCATTATAATCAACAATGTATTAACTTTAAAGATCCTGGTGTGCAAATTTATGGTGGTGAACTTTTTCATAAAATTCGTGAAATTGCAGAAAATGTATTTTGTAGTCTTCCACCACCTAAACCAATAATAGACGATGATGATGATGCCCCAGTTTATAGAAGTTTATCATCACCTGTTCATGTACCTGTTCCACGAGCAGCAGTTACTTCAATGCGCGATTACTATGATCGAGGAGGTGGTTGTTTCGGTGGAAATAGTATTGTTCATATTAAAGGAAATAAATTTAAACTAGTATCAGAAATAGAAAAAGGAGATATTCTAAGCAATGATGCTAAAGTAATTTGTGTAATTAAAATTATTGTAACTAGTGGAGAAAAAGAAATGGTTAGAATTAATGAACTTTTAATTACTAAGTGGCATCCAATTATTATAGATGGTGAATGGATATTTCCAGTAGAACGCACACACGCTTATTTAGAAGAAATTGATATGGTATATAATTTTGTTCTTGACAGTAAACATATCATAACAATTAATGATATCAAGTGTTGTACTCTAGGACATAATTTTACAGATAATTATGTTATTAGTCACCCATATTATGGAACTGATAAAATTATTAATGATCTTTCTATGATGGATGGATGGAAAGAAGGAAAGATTATAATTAATGATAATCAATTTATTCGTGAAAATAAGCAAGTTTCAGGAATAATTTTGTAAAATAATTTTTTTAGAAAATATTTTTATTTATAGAATTTCGTAAACTATGTCCATATAAAATCATATATAGTAATAATATAGACCCAATTAAAATATTACGTGTTTCTGCTTTTACTTGTCCCCGCTGTAAAATATAAAAATAAACCGATTATAAAAAAATATAACATATATATATATATATATGGATTATAAAAATAAATATTTAAAATATAAAAAAAAATATTTAATTTTAAAGAATATTGTGCAAAAAGGTGGATTAAGTAGATATGACATTTTAATAACATATAATAATGATGTAAGTTTATTTGAAAGAAATATAGGATCGAATTTAGCACAATTATTACAAAGTTATAATATTGATTATGAATTAAGAGACCCACAAGCAATTGGTATGTGGTATGGAAGTGATTATTCTAAATTAGCTAATCAAAATGATGATAGTAACCAATTTATTGGATTTGCTAATAAGAACTATTGGAATATTACAGTATCAACACATTATGATAATGATCTTGTATCATATTTTCAATCATTAGATTATATAAAACCATCTGACGCTCTTAAATCATTCATACTTGGTCCAACATTTACAGAATGTGCAAATGTAATACAGGTAACAATATATCATTATATTTTAAATCTTGTTGGCGAAGTTGTTTTTAATAATTTATTTGGTAACTTATTAACTCCATTTATAATAACTCCAATATTATATAAATCGTGGGAAATAAAAAAAAGAAGAGAATATATTAAACCATATAAAGCATATAAAGAATATGGACCTATTATAGAAAATCCATTATATTTTTTATGTGATAAAATAGATGATACTACCTCATTAACTAATAATGATATTGTATATATTGAAGGTATTGATAATTATAAATTAAAACATTTTTCGGGAGATTTAATTGGTTATAATTTAATATGTGTTCGTCCTTCTATTAGCAATGAACCTAAATTTATAGGATTTGGACCAAATATATTTAAAAATGGAGCAAAAACATATGATGAAATACGTAAAATTTTAATTAATGGTTATAATCAAAATCAAGATGATAATACAAGAAATATGATAAAAACTAGTTTAGAATCATCTGATGAATCAATGAAAACATTTGCCGTAACAGCAAAGTTATTAGAAAATGATACAGTTCCTGATGATGTTCCAATTAAAGGTATTACTCATATATTACGTTTTAATCAAAATAAATTAGAACAATTTATAAAAAGCAAAAAACAAGAATGGTATAGAGAAAATTATAAAGTATTAACAGAATCATTACCTATTAAGAAAATAGTAGAAATAAATTTATTATTAGATTCATTTTCATTTGAAACAAATAATGCAACATTTGATAATTATAAAAGTAGTACACCTCAATTAGATAAAATATTTAATTATATGAAATTATTTGCTTTAAAAATAGTAACAAAACCTACAGAATATGGACCAATTGGTATTATTTTAAGTGGAACACCTGGAATTGGCAAAACACATTTATCTGTTTCTGTTGCAAAATTTGTATCAACATATGGTAAAAAAGTAACATTTGTAGATGCAGATTATATTAATAGGGGTGTACCAGATTTAAGTTCTAAATTTAGGGATAGTGATTTAATTATATTAGATGATATTAATAGTAAATACGATGATGTTGTTGTTTTTGTTAGAAAAGCATTAAGTTATGTTATAGAAAATAATAAAGCATTATTATATACTAGTAATAATATAATACCTATTATACAAACAAATTTACCAATATTTTTTGGTTATGATCATCGTTATGCCAAAAATTTTATAGCCATAAATAATATTAATGCAGAAAGTTATAGAAAACCGTGGACTGAAAAAAATTTAGAGTCAACATCAAATGAAGAGAAATATAAATTATTACACAATTATTCAGGTGGTCAAGGTGCAGGTATTATAATTGAAATAGATGACATGGATGAAGAAAAATATAAAAAAGAATATAATGATATTACTGGTAATAAATCACAAGTAATAATAATTAAAGATCATTCAGATTTAAGAAAGAATAAAATTATTATAATTAGTGTTAATAAATATGATGATGTCGATACATTAATAAATATTTTATCAGAAATACATAATAATGGTATTAAAGTAATAGTTTTAACCAAGTCTGTTAAGATGTTTATAATAAATATTATTCAATATCTAGATGATAATCTAAAATTAAAACCAAAATTAATTGATAGATTAAATACAATATTCACTAAAATATTTTAAATATTATTATTTATAAATCAATTTTGTATTATGTACATAAAAAAATTGATTTATAAATTTTTTATATTAAATATAATATGATAAATGACTACAAAATCATATTATAAAATGATACAGTTACATAGTGATAAATTTATTGACACTATGAATAATGATAAAAAATTTGTATATTATTCCGATATTTATGGTAAATCATTTTTAACACATTCTATTATTCATGATAATTTTGATGCATATCTAGCAATGATTCAACATGCATCATTTAAATCGGATATGAGTAAACCGGATATATCTAGACATTTTTTAAAATATATAGCAGAACGTGTAACTGAATGTGAATGGGAAAGAAATAGAAGATATATAGATGCTTTATTTGATATTGATTATAATTTTACAATTGACAATTTAATGTATTTTAAATCAACTTATAATATTTTTATGGAAATTTTATATAGAATGAATAATATTGATTATACAAAAATATTGGAAAGGCTTCATATTTTAGATGATGATATTCAAATAAAATTATTAGAATTAATTATTAAACATTATAAAAATAATAATATGGTAATACCTACAAGTAATATTGAATATTGTATTAAACAAAATATACAAGAAGGAAATATAACTTGTTTAAACATTTTATTAAAAAATGGTTATAATATTTCAATGATTAATACTGTACCAACAATTGCATATCTATTAAATTATAGGTTTAATAATCATTTAATAACTTATTTATTAAGTCAAAATTGGTATTATAATTTAAATTTTTTTGATTATATTGGAAAAACTGGCTATAATATTATTGAAAAATTACTAATAATAAAAGAAAATTATACTAGATTTAAAATACAATTTGAAACAATTAAAGATACTAATAACTTATATTTTGATAGTATTATAATGAATGCATTAACTAATTTTAATGGAATGAATAATAATAATTATTATAACCCGGTAAATTTAGTAAAAATTATTAAATGTATTTATTTTTTACTTGATTTGGCTAAAGAAAATAATGTAATTGATATGATTTCATCAATACCTATAAAATTTTATACTAAATCCATAGAAATATATAATACACCAACAACAACAACAATAAACGCAAATTACACAGACAAAATAAAATATTATTTAAAAGAATTTATGAAAATAATGGTTGCATCAAAACAAACACAAACAGATGATTTTAAAAATTTACTTACACTTGTATTTACAAAAAATGAACTTGAACAAATTTTAATTTAATATTTTATAAACATGAATATAAAAAAATAACTACAGCTTTTATTAGGTCCTATATATAACTGGCATAGCTATATATTCTACACCTCGCCACTCTGCTATAGCACGTTCATAAGCGCGAAATGTCTTTTCTGAATCGAGTTCTTTCTTTTTTGCGACAACTAGTTTTTGTTCATATGTAGTAAGGTTGTAATTCATTTTATATTTTTCTACACGATAGTGTTCTTCTTTTGCCTTACTCAATATTTTATAGGCATCCTTATGAAGTAATTGTAATTTTAATGGAACATATAGTTTGTATAAATTTTTAGTATCTACATCTTTCTTATAAAATCCACATACAAACTTCCATAAGTCATCATTGTTGGCAAAATTTGACATGGATTTAGATACCATAGCAATACAACATAGACATATACCGTTAAGCTCCTGTAAAATCAGATAAACTAAACTATCAGGAAGCGTGTCAATCATAACTGTTATATATTAAGTTTATTTATAAAAACTAAATTATTAAATTTTCAATTTTTTTATAAAAATTATTTAATAAGTAAATTATTATTTGATGTATACAAAAAACTTATAACTGTTAATATAAAATATATTATAATACATATATACGTCATTGATACTCTTGAAACTAAGTAAGGCCAATATGGTAAAAAATTAATAATTATAAGAGCAAAGATTCCTAATAAATAGTTGATATAATTTATTTGTAAATATTCTTGTATATTTATTAATGGATATAATAAAGCTAAATGAAAAATATAACTTAATAAAATAAATAATAATTTTAGTTTAGCAGAATATGTTAAATAAATTAAATAAGTATCTAATGTTCCAATAATAGCAATACATATAAATACATAACTAAAATATTTTATTAATTCTTTTTTGTAAAATATAATATATAATGAAATAGGAACTAATACCCACGATAATTGACCCTTCATCATATGTTTAAAAAAATCTTCATTAATCATTTTAATATATAATTATTATTACAAAATAAACTTATAAATGTTAATATTACATATATTATAATAGTTTGATATGTCATAGAAATTCTTGATATAGAGTAAGGCCAATACGGTAAAAAATTAATTATTATAATAGTAAGAATTCCTAATAAATAGTCTATATAATTTATTTGTAAATATTCTTCTATATTTATTAATGGATATAATAAAGCTAAATGAAGAAAATAACTTGGTAAAATAAAGCATGAACGTATAATAAAATTTTTTTCACTTAAATGATATGAATAAGTTACAATTGTTCCAATAATAGCAATACATATAAATACACAACTAAAATATTTTATCAATTCTTTTTTATAAATTATAATATATAATGAAATAGGAATTAATACCCATGATAATTGACCCTTCATAATCTCTTTAAAAAAATCTATAATATTCATTTTAATATATAATTATAATTATAAAATAAACTTATAAATGTTAATATTACATATATTATAATAGTTTGATATATTATAGTTTCTCTTGATACTATATAAGGCCAATATGGTAATATTTTAAATATTATAAGACCAACAATTCCTAATAAATAGTTTATATAATTTATTTGTAAATATTCTTGTATATTTATTAATGGATATAATAAAACTAAATGAAGAATAACACTTGCTAAAATAAATAATTTATTTTTTTCAGGATATTTAAAATAAAATAGATAACTATCAATTGTTCCAATAATAGCAATGCATATAAATATATAACTAAAATATTTTATTAATTCTTTTTTATAAATTATAATATATAATGAAATAGGAACTAATAACCATGATAATTTTTTTTTAATAATATTTTTAAAAAAATCAACAATATTCATTTTAATATATAATTATAATTATAAAATAAACTTATAAATGTTAATATTACATATATTATAATAGATTGATATATTATAGTTTCTCTTGATACTATATAAGGCCAATATGGTAATATTTTAAATATTATAAGACCAACAATTCCTAATAAATAGTTTATATAATTTATTTGTAAATATTTTTGTATATTTATTAATGGATATAATAAAACTAAATGAAGAATAAGACTTATTAAAAATAAATAATTTATTTTTTCAGGATGTTTTAAATAAAATAAATAACCATTATTTGTTCCAATAATACCAATACATATAAATACACAACTAAAATATTTTATCAATTCTTTTTTATAAATTATAATATATAATTAAATAGGAATTAATACCCATGATAATTGACCTTTTATAATATTCATTTAATATATAATTATAATTATAAAATAATCTTATTAAATAAATTAGTTTTGTATATATTTTATTGTTTTGGTCTATTTGGTCGCCATTCTGGTTCTGTGAAACAACGTATTATCATGTTTTTTGCAAAAATTGCTTTTATCATTTCATCGTCACAAACTTGATACTCTGTTCTAGTCTTGTCAATATTAGCTTCATTCCGAACTAATGGATAAAGTGTCCACGATAAAGCAGCATCTGATTTATTATTGTGAATACTACAATAACCTTTGTACTCTCGACTAGTTTTTTGACAACATAATGTCGTGCACTGTTTATTTATCATTGATTTCGTTAGCTCGTCTAGCATATTAGTAATAGTTTTTGTTTCATCAAGAACAAATAGTTCTTGTGACATAAAATATATTTGCTCATTTATTATCTCAAAAATAGTTCTTGGATCGCATATACGACAATGCGCACATGCTAAAGAATTTACTCGTTTATCTATGATGCTTAGTGAAGCATCTCTATTTGCAGTAGCTTTAAGCTGTAACTCTTTGGCTATCATTTGACGTTTTTTTGCAACTTCTAACCAATTATGAACATCTTTCTTACTAGCAAAGTAAACGTTATACCAACTTTTTTTTGCACAATACTGAAATGATTTAGATACTTGTTCTAGGCGACATAAAGTGACTGCATTAAGCATATTAATATGTTTAAAAATTTCTATTACTATATCATACGATAGTGTGTCCATAGTGGGCAACATTTTATTAATTATTATTTAATTAAAATAATTAAATAATAAAAAATTCAATTTTTATTATTGACTTTAATATTTATTTATAATCTGACCTTTTGTAATTTTAGGTTCAACTGTATTTAACATAATATAATCTTTACGTTTCTTATTATTACAAATATTTAATAAAATAATATAAGTCATTAAAAGTAACATTATAAAATTATAAAAATATATATTATTTAATATAATAATTATATTATTGATAGTATCTTCATTAATAAATTTTATATAAATAGTAGTAAAATTTTCGGAATAGATATAACTCATTACATTATAATAGAATAAATTTAAATTTATTTTTTTATTATTAATTTAAATTTATTTTTTTATTATTAATTTAAATTTATTTTTTTATTATTAATTTAAATTTATTTTTTTATTATTAATTTTTTATTTTTATAAAAAACAATAGGTTCTGGATGTATTAAATAAATAAGAAGGAATCCAAAATATAAAATTAAAATAAAATTATAATAATTATCCATTATTAAGTATTATAAAAACATTTAAAAAAATATATTTATTATTATTTAATAATGGATATAGAATCTTTTGTCTCTTTAAAAACTTTACCCGAATTAGAAACTTTATCAAATGAAATAATAAATATAATAACAATTTTATCTAATGGAAAAAAAATAATTAAAAATAATAATAAGGGAAATCAGTTATTAAAAAATCCAAAGATTCAATTATTAAAAGATAAAATAGAAAATAAAGTTAATTTAATTTTAAATAAATTATCAGAATTAAATATTAATAATCTTTTAGTTGAATTTGTAGAAACAATAGGTAAAATTAAAGAAGAAGAATTTAATGATATACAAAAAGCATTTTATCAAAAGATGCAATCCGATATATCATTTATTAAAATTTATATTGATTTCTATAAGTTAATTTCACATGTTTATATTTTACAATTTAATTATTCAAATAAATTTATGATTAATATTATTGAATCTAAATTTTTATATGATTATAATGATATTGAATATACAGAAAAATTTAATTTTTTAATGGAATATGAAGATGCAAATAATTTTATAATTTCAGAAAATAAACGTGTTAATCATTTAATTATAATTAAAAATATGATATATTCTAATATATTAAACAATAATTTAGAAAATATAATTACCGAAAAATTACTTGAACAAAAAAAATATTATGCTGATATTTATTATTGGTTACAAAACAAAAAACTAGATGATACAATTAAATTAACTATTAAAAATATTATTATAAATAATACATTACCATTAAGAGAAAAAGTATTATTAGATAATTTAATATTAGATAATAAAAATACAGAAGTAAAAGGTGATGTAAAATCTTTATCTACTCCACAAATAAAAGAACAAAATATTAATTCTGATACATTAGCAATAGAATCTGAAAATGTTATTGAAGAATATTTATTTATGGAATCAATTGATGAAGTTAAAATATTTATTGATAGTAGATGTAAAGATGCAATATCAAAAAATAAGTTTTGTCAATATTTATTTAATAAATATTTTGAATCAAATATTGAATCCACATCTAAAATGTTAGAATTTATAAAAACGTTAGTTAAAAAACAAATATTATTTAAGAGTAATTTAAGTAGAGGATTATTACTTTTAAATAATAATTGGAAAGAATTAGTTGTTGATTTTAATAATCCAGATAAAAAAATGAAAGAATTATTAATATCACTTAAAAATTTAGGTATTACCAAAAATTTAGAAAATTTATTACAATTTCATAAAATAGAATATGTTTCAGAATAACTTTATAATAATTTCCTTATTTTTTGTTCCGCAATAGGAATTTGCTCTAAAAATCTATCATATAGTGTATTTAGATGTTGATTTTTTAATAGTTCTTGTTCTTGTTCTTTTTTGCTAAGTTCTAATTTTTGATATTCGATTTGTAGTTTTTTTAATAAAATTTCAAGTTTTATTTTTATTCTATCTTTATTTTGTTTAAATTTATAATACTGTTTAAATTTTTCAACAAAATCAGGATTTTTATCAATATCAATATTATACTCTTTTTTAGTTTCAGTAAAATAATTATTAAATTTATCATCATTTAATTTATTTAATGCTAATAATTTCTCTTGTTTACTATTATATTGTTCTACTATATCTTTTGATTCTTTTCTATTCTGTGATATTTTCTCTTTTAGAGTTTTGAGCTCAACCTTATCTTTAGATAACCGATGATACAAATAATTTTCTGCACTATTTTTTAAATTAAAATATAACTCATTCTCTATATTTGCTATATAAAAACTATCAATTAATAATTCATCCTCATTTTTTGTTTCTTTATCAGTATCAGGAAAGATAATAGTTTCAATATTTTGAAGAAATATCGGGTCAACATCTTTTGATATAAAATCAGCATCTAACTGCTTGATTTTTTCTATCAATATATCAATCATTTCATCTAAAAAAAACACGTATTTTTATCATAATATCTAAAATAGAAGTAAAAATAGAATAAGAATCATCTTGATTATTTATATTAAAATGTTCCCATTTATAAAACATACCATAAAGATCTAAATAACATTCATAAAAACTAATTAGATATTTCTTATATTTTTGTGTGTAATTTTGAGTCAAATCAAAATTAAATAATGCGGGTAGGCTATACTCACCAAATATAAAACTACCACCTATTTGTTTTTTAATAAGGAATATTTTGTTTTATATTTTAAATATTATTATAATATTTCTCAAAAATCTTGTATATAGTTTGTAGGATTTTATTATCTGATGATTGTAGACCAATTAAATTACGTATAATTTTCTATATTTGTCATATAATGTTATAACTTTTTTATTTATTCTATCTTAATTTTGTATAACATTATAATATTTCTATATTTCCATTAGGTGATGGACCTAAAAATAAATATATTTTTGCAATACATCCATATAATTGTAATAATGTATCAATACCACCATTAACTCTAATATAAGATAATGAAATTATTTCTTTTATTTTTAAATCTTTTTCTTTAAAAAATATAAATATATAAATATATATATATTATCAACTAATCTCAAATTATTAACTCAATATCTACAAGAATTAAAAAAAAAATTATAATAAAATAGTTTATGGTGAAATAACCATAAACAAGATTTTTTATCTATTTGGTGTATTAGTTAAAAAATGCTTATCAACTAATAAACAATTATTAAGGCAAAATAATTAATATTTTAACACATCCTAATTTTAAAAATACTTAATTATAATATTTCTATATTTCCATTAGGTGATGGACCTAAAAATAAATATATTTTTGCAATACACCCATATAAATATATATATATATGTTGGTTAAAAATTTATATTATGAAAAATATTTAAAATATAAAAATAAATATCTAAATTTACAAAGTCAAATAGGTGGTAGATTTACTTTAAGCGAAAATATACCTAGTTCTAAATCAAGCATTATAAAACTACCAATAGAAAAAAATTCTATGATATATATGGCTCGTGAAATACAAGAATTTGTATATTTTAAAAATTTAGAGCTACTATCAAATACATCAAAAATACAACAAACGGAAGATTCCACCTTTTTCAAAGATGATCCTGAATATAATATAACTGTTATTTATAGCTCCGATTATAACCCTTTAAATAATTCACGAAATTTTACGGTTAAATTCAGAGTAAAAAATAAGATTAATACTGAGGATGAGTCTGATGATGATTTTGACGAGACTGAGCCTGATCTACATTCACGTGGTGATATGTTAAATAAAATAGAAGAGGCGACTTGTAATATAGAAAAATTTTCTGATATGACTACGACTATACCGATAGACGATTCATTTTATAAGATAACTTTTAAAGGAACAAGAACAGATGAGTATATATTATCAACCAATCACGAATTATTACAAGAATATGTAGAATTTAAAAAATCACCATAGTTGATGTCACCGCTGTAAAGTAAGAATTATAATACATATAAATTTATAATAAAATAGTTTATAGTGTAATAGACATAAAATAGATATAAAATAGACATAAAATATACATAAAATAGATTATTTGCCTATTTGGTGTATTAATTAAAGAAGATGCTTATCAACTAATAAACAATTATTAATGGCTTTGTAATTAGTGTTAATAAAATAATTAATCTTTGATAAATATACATTATTAAAAAAATTTAATTATAATATTTCTATATTTCCATTAGGTGATGGACCTAAAAATAAATATATTTTTGCAATACACCCATATAATTGTAATAATGTATCAATACCACCATTAACTCTTATATAAGATAATGAAATTATTTCATGTATTTTTAATTTTGTTGTTTCTTTTATTTTTAAATCTTTTTCTAAAAGACATTTCATAAAAGTTAAAAGGATATCATTTGGATAATATCCTTTTAAATATAATTCTTTTGTAATTTCAATAGCTTCTATTAAATTCCCATTAAGACAATCGTTAATAATTTGTTCAATATAAATAGGTTTTGGTTTATCAATCATCATATAAATATTATCTGTTGATAATTTACCAAATGTATAATAAATACATTCTAAATTATTAATAGATTGTCTAATATCCATATCAGAAATAAATATTAAATTTTCAATTCCTTCTTCATCATATTCAACATTTTCTTTAATACAAATATCGTGAATTTTAAAATATAAATCTTGTTTACTAATTCTTGGATATTTAATAATCATACAAATAGATTGAATTGATTCTATTATTTTAGTACAATCGTTGCATATAAACACAAATCTTGTATTTTTTCTAAATTCAGAAATTATATTAGCTAATAGATTTTGAGCTTTTGTAGTAATAGAATCACATTCATCTAAAATAATTAATTTATTAGTTCCATCTGTTTTTTTTTTACAAAAAGGATAAATTGTATTATTAATCATAAATAAACCTCTATCATCTGATGCATTTAATTCTAAAACATATTCATCGTATTGTTTCTCATTATAAATTTGTTTAGCTAAACAAATAATTGTTGATGTTTTACCAGTTCCTGGTTCGCCTGTAATAATAAGATTTGGAATATTTTTTGTTTCTAATATTTTGTCAATCTTTGTTTTTATAAATGGATCTAATAATATTTGTTCGGAATTGATAGGTCTATATTTTTCAACCCAAGGTAATTTAATTTCATTTACTTTATTTGATTTATTTTTAACTCTAATAAAGCCTTCAAACATATTAGCATTTGTTATTACCATTATATCATATTTTAAATTATTTTCTTATATAATTTTAGTAAAATTATATAAGTTTATAAAACTAAAAAATTAAATTAAATTATTAAAGTATTTATTTAAATCTTTGTTTAAAACCTTATTTAAAACTTTATTTAAATCTTTATTTAAATCTTTGTTTAAATCTTTGTTTAAATCTTTGTTTAAATCTTTGTTTAAATCTTTGTTTAAATCTTTGTTTAAATCTTTGTTTAAATCTTTGTTTAAATCTTTGTTTAAATCTTTGTTAATAAAATTATTTAATTTTGAACCATGTTTATCAAAAACATATACAGATAATTCAATATCGGCAATAGGATTATTAGTCTTTGTATGTTTAAATGAATTATATATATTAAATATTACACAAGCTATTATTAAAATGACTATAACTATAATATATCTATAATCATTTGTTGATTTAATTATTTGTTCATGTTTATTTAATAAAAATATTAGAATTTGTTGAAATATCATAATATAAACAAATAAAGGAAATTTAAAAAAATTATTAACTAAATAATTTTTAATTGCAATTATACTATTTTTTAAGCTAATAATATGTGTAAATAATATTATAAAAGATAATATTTTTAAATAATTTAAATGCTTATTTATATTTGTTTCTGTTTTATTAACAAATAAATCATAAATTAAATATATATATATTAAAATACTAATAATAAAAATTATTTTTCGTATCATAACTGCAATATTTACAATATTATCTATTTTTTCTTTTTCTTTTTTAATTTCTATTAAACTATTTAAATCATTAGATTTATTATTAATTGTATTATAAATTAAAATAATATCATCATTAGGTAAATTTTTAATATTTTCAATTTTAAAATTTATTTTTTCAATAATACTAAAAATATTATAAAATTTATCATTAATAATATTTTTTAATTTTTCATTATTTTTTAATAAATTAATAAGTTCAATAAATAATGAGTTATTTGATATTTTTTCTATTATATCTTTTATATCATTTATTTTATTCATATAATATTAAATGATAAAATTATTTTTATTAAAAAGTTGAATTATTTTTTATTTATCTTATAAGATATAAAATTAAAATGGAAACACAAATATGTAATAATTATGAAAAAAGTGATACATATAATTTTATTATTATTATAAATATTATTTATATTATATTTATCAGTGTAATAATATTTATTAAACAACCAATTATCATAGTAGTTATTCTGGAAGTACCAGAAGAAGTACCAGAAGAAGTTCCCAAAGAAGTTTCTAAAGAAGTTTATGAAAAGCGTGCTTTTATTGCTATACAAAAATATGGTGATGCATATGTAAAATTAAAAGCACTTGGTGATATTTCTAGTCATAATTATTGGTATCCTTCAAATGTATGGATAATTGATTCACACGAACGTAATGACTTATTAAATAAGAATGTATCTATATCAAAAGTTATAGCAATATATATGCAACCTATAGATATAACTTTATTAAAAATATATTTCGTGAAGAACAACTAGCTATTGCTCGTACAGAAGCAATAGATGCTATAAAAAAAGCAAATTTATTTGATGATTTATTTATTGATTAATTAAAACTTATATTTTTTGAAAACCTAAAAAATTGAAGTATTTTTTTTTTAATTGTAAAATATAAGGTTAAAAATGGAATTTCAACAATGTGATGAACAATATTACTATACCAATATTTCATTTTATGAAAATATTATTAGCTTGTTTATTATTTATGTCATAGCTATTATTATAATAGTATTTTTTATTAAATTACCAGTAGAAGTTATGAAGGAATCACTTGAAGAAAATTTATTTGTTGAAGAAAAAGAAAATTTATTTGGTGAAAAAAAAAAGTTACTTTCTAATAAAATAGAAGAAGAATTACTTGATAATTATCAAGAAGAATTACTTGATACTGAAGAAGAATTACTTAATACTGAAGAAGAATTACTTGATACTGAAGAAGAATTACTTAATACTGAAGAAGAATTGCTTGCTAATGAAGAAGAATTGCTTGCTAATGAAGAAGAATTAATGCTTGTTAATTATAATAAAAAACAAAGAGCAATAGCATTACAAGAAGCATATAAAGAAAAACTAGATGTTCTTCTAAAAAAGAAAAATGAAATTAATACAAAGTTAGATAATTTTAATAGATGTGGATACAATTTATTTTTTAATACAGATAGTAGTGGTTTATCAGAATCCGTACTTAATAAAATATTATTATTAAGAATGATACATATTAATATATCAAAATCAATTAGTAATGAAATGCCATCAAATGAAGAAATACTAAGAATTGCAAAAAAAGCAGGTATATTTGATTCACCTTATGATATATTAGAATTATTAAAAATAAAAACAAATGCATTTGATAATGGTCATCCATTTTATAATGAGTATAAAGAGGTATTATCAAAAATATAATCTTAAGCTACTAAAAAATTGATTTATTATTTATTTATTTTATAAAATATAATGTTAAAAAATGGAACTACAAATGTGTAATATTTTTGAAGAAAATAATACTTTATGCAATAAACAATATAATTTTATTATTATTATTTTAATTGTTATTTATAGCATATTTATTAGTGTAATTACTAGTATAATAATCTTTATTAAACAACCAGTAGAAGTAATCAAAGAAGTGGAAGTAATTAAGGAAGTAGAAGTAATCAAAGAAGTGGAAGTAATTAAGGAAGTAGAAGTAATCAAAGAAGTGGAAGTAATTAAGGAAGTAGAAGTAATCAAAGAAGTGGAAGTAATCAAAGAAGTTCCAATTGAAGTAATTAAAGAAGTTCCAATTGAAGTAATTAAAGAAGTTCCAATTGAAGTAATTAATAAAGTTGTAACAGAAGACAATAATGAAGAAGAATTATTGCTTGCTAATTATCATACAAAAGAAAGAGCATTAGCATTACAAGCAGCATATAAAGAACAATTACAAGTTCTTCTTAAAAAGAGAATGAATATTTTAAAACAATATCAACGATTCATGACTATAGATAAAAATGGAGGAGGTGTGCTTATGCATAAGCACTATCAAAGTTATTCTTTGGGACATTTCTTTCCAATGTACCTCACTTACGGCGCGCTAAGTGAAGAGCAATTTTATCATGAATCACTAAATGTTAACTATCTATTGCTATTTAAGATTAGTGAAAAAATGCAACAATCCATGAGAAAAGATATAGAAACCTTAGATGAAGAAATACTAATTATATCAAAAAAAGCAGGTTTGTTTCAAGTAGATAGTGAATTATGGAATGATTTACACAAGTATATAGAGCCATCCAATCAATTTTACAATGATTATAATTTTAAATTATTAAATATGTGATTATAATTTTATAAGTTTGTAAACCTAAAAAATTGATTTATTATTTATTTATTTTATATAATATAAAGTTAAAAGATGGAACTCCAACTGTGTAAAGAAAAGTTAACATTACCAATATCATACAAAGAGCAACTACAAGTTCTTTTAGAAAAGAGAATAGAAATAACTATAAAGTTAAGAAAATTCAAATATGAAGGAAGATTTAATCTAATAAACGGCCATGATATAATCAATCTATGTAGTGGAGATTCTTCAAATGAAATTATTAAATCACTAACTATTAACGAACTTGTAGTATATATAACAACTGAAGAAATGTTAAAATCCATACTACAAGATATGTCAACAATAGATCAAGAAATACTAATTGTAGCAAAAAAAGCAGGTTTCTTTGAAGCAAATAGCGATTTTTTAAATAATGTACAAAAGTATATAGATCCATCAAATCCAATTTATAATGATTATAAACATGAATTATTAAATATGTAATTAAAAATTTCTAATTATAATTATAATATTATGTGTTGGAATCAATCAATATCATTAAATACATTTATATTTACCTTATTTGGAATTAATTTTGCTTATTTAAATAATGTTATTTCTATTTATGATTATATATTTTATCTTTTATTTAGTTCAATACAATTATTAGAATATTTTGCTTGGGGTAATTTAAATGATAAAAAAATGAATAGATTTTTATCACAAATAGGGATGTTTATAATATTTATGCAACCAATTTTATTTATAAAATCACTTAGTAAAGTAGAGTCTAATATAAAAACGTTAGTAATTACATTATACATTATGTTTTTTTTGTGTTGTATTCTTTATTTTCCAATTGACTTTTCAATGGCTAAAGCACCAAACGGACATTTAGGTTGGAATTGGTTAAATTATCCACCATTAATTGTTATTATATATGTATTCTTTTATTATATATTACTATTATATGTAAAAAGATATTTTATATTTATTTTTTATGTAATGTTATTTATTGTAGTTTATTATACATATTATAAAACGAATACATGGGGTTCTTTATGGTGTTGGATAGCAAATATAATAACAATAAATTTAATAGCACGAACGTTTCTAAATCCAAAATTACCAAATTGTTTATTAAATACACCATAAATCATCTATATTTTTAAAAATTGATTTTTATTTTATTTATCTAATAACAAATAGATTAAAAAAACCATGAATAATTTAATATTTGTAAATTATTTAAATAACTTATGGTCTAATTCAAAACCATTTACAAGAACATCAAATACTATATTATTAACAATTATTTCAAATAAATATTTACAAAAATTTAAAAAAATAATTATTGAAAAATATAATTTTATTAAAAATATTAGTAATTTTAATTATATGAATAAACTTGAAAAAAAAACAAGACTTGCAAAAAATGAATTAAGTAATTCTGATTTTTATAATACATATATAGCATATAATAATTTATTATGTTATAATAAAATTAATAATAAAACAATGAATAAAATTAATAAGGTCTTATTAGTTAAAAAAATAAAAGACCCTTCTAAAGATATAAATAATGTTAAAAATTATCGTTTTTTACAAGTTCATTCTAAACCTTTAAAATTAATTGATAGATTATGGTGTTGTCGCATAACTAATATAATTAAAAATTTAGATACAACTATTTTTATATCAAATTTAGTAAAAGGAATGAATGATGCGACAATTATGGCAGCAGATAATAATACATGTTCAATTGAAAATGTCATATTAATTGATATTGAAAAAGCATTTGATTCATGTGATTATACTATTATAGAAGAGTTATTAAAATCAAACTTAAGTCGTAATTCAAATCCTATTATTGCAGAAAATCTTACAAAACAATACATGTATATTTTAAAAGAACGAGAAATATTTTTTGATAATAAAAAAATTAATTATCAAAAAGGATTACCCGTAGGACTTCCATCATCAAATTTAGTATTTAGTTTAATTATAGATGAAATTATATTTAGATGGAAAAATCAAAATGAACATTTATTTGAAATAGGAAAAGATTTTAAATTAAATATTTATGTTGATGATATTTATATAAAATTATTTAATCTAATTATTAAAGATTCCGTTATAATTACATTAATTGATATTTTACACCTTTGCACATTTAAAACGCCGACCTAACGGCTAAAAAATATGAAAAAATGTAAAAATTTGGTTATAACCTGTCGTGGAACAGGTATGAAATTTAACAACTGCGACAAAACATTTCTGGTCTTTTCCCAGTATTAAATATAGATTTTACTATTTTTAACATATTTTGCACAGCATTCTTATCTCTGTTATGATATATTTCGCATTTATGCTTAACCGACTGACATCGTAATATACCATGACATAACTCTTTTTCTCCTTTTCTTTTTGGTTTTTTACTTGATTTTTCTAAAAACATTTCTAACTCGCTATTACAGCAATTGCAAAGTTTTGACGTTCTAAATTCATTAACCAAATATGTTTTATAACCAGCATTTCTAAATATTCTTCTAAACTTTTTGCATATTGTTGGTTCTTTTCCTTTCATATTTTCACCTTTATCATAATCACCCATTACAAATATTGTTTTATCTGGCTTACCATATTTCTTTTCAAAGTTTTTAATCATTTTACTTTCTGATTTTTGTGTATTTGTAAATGCATTTAATTTAAACTTTCTAAAAAATGATTGCTCATAATGGTTATAAAGTTGATTATTTACTTTATTCTTTTCAATACAATACAAATTAAACTTTTCAAAATTGCAACTTTTAGAGTTAAGAATAGACAAAGTTGTTTCTAATTCTTTAATGCTTTTACTATCTATCAAAGTTTCTTTATTAACATTATCAATAATTTTACTATACTTTTTATTTCGTGTTTCTAATCTTCTTTGGTTTTGAGTATATCTAAAAGTTTCTAATTCATTCTTATCATTATATGAACCACAAAAAATAAGGTCTGACATATTTGGGTCTGCACAAACAATTTTCATATTTTTTAATTCTTCTGTTAATTCTGCTTTTTCAATATAATCTATATTTTCATCTTGATAACACTTTTTATTAGCCAATGTTTTAGATAATGGTTTGCAATTTTCATCTACTCTTACAAACATTATACAACAAGAAACACCATCAGTTCTTATCATATATGAAAATGTATATTTTTGACCTTTCTTGAATACTCTATTATCCAAATTAAAAAATCTACTCCATAACTTATTATATTTATTTTCTTTTTTGTATGTTTTTAAATATTCACTTGTTGCTTCATCACCTAAAAAATTACTAATTAATGCACATGTATCAATACAAATATTTTTAGGAATTATATTTGTTCTTAATGGTAAAACATTAAATAATCTTATTTGTTTATCTTCATTTTGAATTCTTGTATTATTTAGTTGTTCAAGTTCATTAGAAATATAAAACATTGCATATAAAAAGTATTGTGTATTTGATTTGAGTTCATAATAAATATTATTTTCTTCAAATTGGGTTTTATTTGGGAATAATTTAGTTCTTTTTTCAATAATCCAATTATGATATTTTTCATTACTTGTTAGTCCATCAAATGATACCAAATCCTTTTTAACTTTATTAATTTCGTCATATAATGCTTTATGTAATTGTTTTCTTTCTTCTTTGTCTTTATTATTTTTTGTTATTTCATCTCGTTGTTTCTTAACATCAAAAATAATATTAACATATTTGTGCAGATGGTCTATAAAATGCTCTTGAATATTATTATTAACATTAGTTATCATATCAATCGCTTCATAAGCAAGAATATAACTTAATTTATCGTAATATAAGATTTCACCTTCAACAATTGTTTTAGAATAATGATTGTTGTAGAAATTTGTTAAAGTCTTTAATTGTTCAGGCATATTTTTATCGGTGTATCCGCCAGAATTACACTTGCGTTTAGTAATGACTTTAAAAATATCGCAAATAAATTCTTTATCAAGTGTTGGAAATTGTTGATTATTCCTAAACAAATCAATAAAATATAATTTTAGAAATTGGTACGAACACACAACGATTTTATTTGTTCTTATAACTAAATCATTAATAATAGGTAAATTAATGTTTTGATTTATAAGAACATTCTTAATATTGTCCTTATTTGTTTTCATAAAGTCAAAATTGTCAGCATCTTTTTTCTTTTCTTTAACTTTGGGTTTTGATTTTTTCATTTCTATAATATTACTAAACATTTTATTTTTAAATAGTTTTACGCAATTAGATTTAATATAAAAAATTGAATATAAAATTATTTAAATTAATATTAGTAATTATATTAAGATGCCACGTATAACAAAGACAACTAATAATTTTATTGATGAAGCAAAAATAGTTCATGGTGAATTATATGATTATTCAAAAACAAACTATGTTCATGCACTAATAAAAATAATTATTACTTGTAAAACACATGGAGATTTTGAACAAACTCCAAATAAACATTTAAGAGGCAGTGGTTGTCATAAATGTTCTCATTCTACTAAAAGAAAAACAACGGAAGAATTTATTGTTGAAGCAAATAATGTTCATAATAATTTATATGACTACTCAAAAACAAATTATATTAATTCTAATACAAACGTATCTATTGTGTGTAAATTACATGGTAATTTTGAACAACTTCCAAGTAATCATTTGAAAGGTCAAAGATGTCCTAAATGTTCTCATTCTACTAAAAGAAAAACAACGGAAGAATTTATTGTTGAAGCAAATAATGTTCATAATAATTTATATAACTACTCAAAAGCAAAATATGTAGATTGTGATACAAAAATATGTATAACATGTAAAACTCATGGTGATTTTGAACAACTTTATAGAGCACATATTTACAATAAAAGTGGTTGTCCAAAATGTTCTATTATAAAGAATGCAAATTTGCATAGAGGAAATAAAGATGAATTTATAGCAAAATCAAATATTTTACATAATAATAGATATGATTATTCAAAAGTTAATTATGTAAATCAGATAACAAAGGTAGTAATTGATTGTAAAATTCATGGTGATTTTGAACAAAGTCCAAATAATCACACACATAAATCAAGCCCTCGTGGTTGTCCAAAATGTTCAACAATAGATACTGCTAATAAAAAGAGAAGTAACAAAGATATATTTATTGAACGAGCAAATAAGGTTCATAATAATTTATATGATTATTCAAATGTTGAATATAATAATTGTGAAATAAAAATAAAAATAAATTGTAAAAAACATGGTGAATTTATACAAAGACCACAACATCATTTAAATGGACATGGTTGTCCAAAATGTAATACACGTGGATTTTCTAAAATACAAATATATTGGTTGAATTTTATTTCAATATTCTATGCAATAAATATTAGTCATGCAAAAAATGATAAAGAATTTATTCTACCAAATACTCGTTTAAAAGCAGATGGATATTGTAAAGAAACAAATACTATTTATGAATTTCATGGTGATTATTGGCATGGAAATCCTCATATTTATCCAAATAATAAATATAATAATACAACTAAATGCACATTTGGTGAGTTATATAAAAATACACTAAATAAAGAACAACAAATAAGAAACTTGGGATTTAATCTAATTACTATATGGGAAAGTGATTGGATTAAACTAAATAAATGTGTTAAACTATTGCAAAGGAAATTTAGAATTTCTAAACTAAATTAGCGTCTTCTTTTGCCTTTATTTTTGCTTTGCGATTTAAATATGCTGTATGACGCCATTCTTTTAATTTTTCTGGATTTGTTTCCTTAATCTTATCCATGTATGATTTTGCCTTTTCTTTTACAATTTCACAATTCTTTTCATAATATTTTTTATTGCGTTCTGGATTTGTATATAATTTTAATTTATCTTCTAATTTCTGATTACGCTTTTTTAGTTCTTCAATTTCAGCTATTAATTTAGTTTCGTTATCTATATCAGTCATATTTTATTACTAATATAGAATATTAATTAATTTTTAAATATTTTATCTTATAATATTAAGATATAAATATGGCTTCGCACCATAAAAGTGAAGATTTTAAATTGTCAGCAGTTGAATACTATTTAGTTGGTGATAAATCACAATTAGAAGTATGTAGAATTTTTAAATGCACACCAAGAAGTTTAATGAGGTGGTTGATAAATATAATAATGAAGGTGAGATAAAAAGAAATAATAGAAAACCTATTGCTTATAAAGTTAGTAAAGAACATGTTAAATTTATAATGGATGAAATCAAAAAGAATAAAACTATTACTATGAATGAACTGAAAGATAAAATAAAAGAAAAATTTAATATTGAATTAAGTAGATTTCATATTAATAGAGTTGTAAATGACCAAAATATAACACTAAAAATAACGAGAATTAGACATGAACCACAAACAAGATTTGGAAAAGAAATTAATATAAACCAAAAATTAAAAGAATTTTATGATAAAATTAAAAAACATAAATTAGAAGATATAATTTGTATTGATGAAACAAGTATCAGCGGATTACAAAAAAGACACCATTGTTATAGTAAATTGGGTAAAAGATGCATAATAAAAACACAATCACAAGAAGTATTCAAAAAATATACTGGTATATTTGCGATTTCAAGTGAAGGCGTATTAGGTTGGTATTTATACGATAAAGGTGGTATAGATAGTGAAAGGTTAGCAGATTTTTTAGAAGCAAATATAACAGGAAAGTATAAAAATAAATTAATCATTTTAGATAATGCAAGTAGTCATAGAAATGCAAAAATAAAAGAGTTGGTAAATAAAAATAATACTTTATTATATTCCATACCATATCAACACTTTACAAATTCAATAGAAAATTACTTTAGCATGATGAAGTCAAAATTATATAAATTAGATGGATTAACACATAATGAATTAAAATCAAACATTACCAAAGTTATAAAGAATATACCAAAAGATAAATATGAAAATATAATTAAAGGAACTTATAACAGAACTGAAAAGTTTATTAAAAATCCATCAAATAGAACAAGAAAGAAAAAGAATTATTTATAAAGCATATATAAAACTCGGCGTTTTAAATGTGCAAAGGTGTAAAAATGTATGGTTTTACAGTTAATTTTGACAAATGTAAAGCAGATAAAAATTTAAATATTAAAATCTTTGGAAACTTAGAAGAAACAGATATGTATTTAGGTATACCATTTACAAGAGATATCAAAACATATACCGATTTAATGTTAAAAAAATATAAACTTGATAAATCATATAAATCTATATATGTGAAACTTAAAAAAGATACACATCCTGAAAAGAAAAAAATTTTAGGATTCTTTAATTATAAATTTAAACCGTTAATAAATAAATATAATGATAATGGCAATCAAACTTTAATTTCATTTTTTGAAAAATATTTAGTTTAATTTAATTTGTGTAATATTAAATATATAAATTTGGTAAACATGATCATCTAATATTTACTTCTTATTTTTAGATACAAATTTATTATAATTTTACCATATTAGTTTATTATTTTGTATATATATGTATATAATGTATAAAGAAAAATATTTAAAATATAAAACTAAGTATTTAGAACTTAAAAATCAATTAGGTGGTATTTCTAATACAATACAAGAAGGTGGTGCTCCAGATATTCAAGAGAATGGTTCCATACTCAATATAATAGATAGAATAAATAATGTTACTCTAAGTATTAATTATAATGAAGGAAAAATTAGTATAAACACAGCAAATGAGATAGATAATATTTGGATAGATCCATCACATGAAAGTTTTTCACAGGACAACAACTTAATTTGGATTGAAATGCTAGAAAAATTAAACGATAAGAATAAAATTATTTATAAAAATTTATTTGGAATAGCTATAAATGAATTAAACAAAAATATAACTCCTATAAAACAAAAATTAATAGAGCAACTTCAGTTTTATATTAAAACGTTAACATAATTCTATTAATAAAAAGTAAATTCTATTAAAAATTGAATTTTATTTTAATTATAAATTAAACATAATAAGCTAAACATGGACATGGATCTCCCAATGTATAATAATTATAAACAAAGTAATACTATATGTGATGAGCAATTTAATTATATTATTATTAGTTTTCTTATTAGTTATGCTATATTTATTAGTATAATAATGTTAATTAAACAATTTAAAGAAACAGAAGAAAATAATGAAGAAGAGATATTGCTTGCTAATTATATCACACAAGAAAAAACATTAGTGTATAAGGAAGAACTAACTGTTCTTTTTGAAAAAAAAATAAACATTTATAAAAAATTAAATACATATTGGTTTGAAGGAAGATGTAAGAAAGAAGGACATTTACTAAGGGAAAAAATAAATGGAATATATCCAACCGATATTATAGTTAACAAATTAACTGTTAATGATTTAGTATTAGGTCTAATTGAAGATAAAGTATACCAATCCATTATTAAAGATATACAAACAACAAACAATGAACTATTAATTATTGCAAAAAAAGCAGGTTTATTTGAAGAAACTAGTGAATTATTAGATGATTTGCAAGATTATATAAAGCCAACAAATCCATTTTATAATGAATATAGAAATACAATAGTTAATATGTAATTATTTTTCTATATATCATATTCTATGAATATTGTTACTGGTGAAATTAAAATACTAACTATAGCGACGGCTATTGAGACATTGACAGATAACAAAATGTTTCAACCAATAAAAATGACAATGGATGAATATAATGAGCATTTTAAAAATAAAAAATCGCCTATCCTATGGAGTAATAATCAGGAAATAATAAAAATATGGAATTCTGTTTATGAAAACATAAATACTAGAACAATAGAAGATATTTTTCTTAAAACATATAAAATACGTATTAA
>Ga0214921_10001632_pt1 | contig 37719 bp, 38 predicted proteins | sample LL1505_MetaG_FD_177992 | JGI IMG/M metagenome (GOLD analysis project Ga0214921, IMG submission 177992) | Freshwater microbial communities from Lake Lanier, Atlanta, Georgia, United States - LL-1505 | ecosystem: Environmental > Aquatic > Freshwater > Lake | place: USA: Georgia | collected...
CACACTGCCCAAAGCCGCATTCAGGTGAGTAGCATCCGTACCACCCGCCATGGCCATGTCAGGCTTGCCGCCGCCTTTGCCGCCCACTTGCTGAGCCACAAAGTTAACCAACTCACCCGCCTTCACTTTGCCAGTGGTGTCTGACGTCACACCTGCGGCCAATTGAACCTTGTCGCCATCCACAGCTGCCAACACAAGCACAGCCGTTTTCAGTTTGTCTTTCAACTTGTCCATGGTGTCGCGCAATGTTTTGGCATCTGCGCCTGGCAACAGTGCGGCCAGCACTTTGACGCCCTTCACATCGGCCGCTTGCGTCATGAGCTCATCGCCTTGTGATGAAGCCAATTTACCTTTGAGCGCCGCCATTTCTTTTTCCAAAGATTTCACTTGGTCCAAGACTTGGGCAATGCGGCTGTTCAACTCGGCAGGCGATGCTTTGAGGCTGCCAGCCGCTTTGGACACTGTCGCTTCCAAGGTTTGCAAATAAGCCAAGGCATTACCGCCAGTGACGGCTTCAATGCGTCGCACGCCAGCGGCCACGCCGCTTTCAGCCACCACCTTGAACAAGCCAATATCGCCAGTGCGATGCACATGAACGCCACCACACAACTCGCGGCTTGAGCCGATGTCGAGCACGCGAACAGTTTCGCCGTACTTTTCACCAAACAACATCATGGCGCCGGTTTTCTGAGCAGACTCAATGTCCATCAAGCGTGCTTGGGTGGCGGGGTTGGCCCAAATTTCTTGGTTCACTTTGGCTTCGATGGCCAAAATTTGCTCGTCGGTAATGGGGGCATTGTGGGCAAAGTCAAAGCGCGTGCGCTCGGCATTCACCAAAGAACCTTTTTGCTGCACATGGTCACCCAGTACTTCGCGCAAAGCTTTGTGCATCAGGTGCGTGGCTGAGTGGTTGCGAACGGTAGCGGTACGCAATTCAGTGTTGACTTGTGCTTGAACAGCGTCACCCACTTGAAGACTGCCTTCTGTCAATGCGCCGTGATGTCCAAACACATCGGCTTTGATTTTCAAAGTGTCTTCCACTTCAAATTTGGCGCCTGCGGTTTGCAGCAAGCCTTGATCGCCTACTTGGCCACCAGACTCTGCGTAGAAGGGGGTGGTGTCGAGGACCACCACGCCGTTTTGTCCTGCCTTGAGTTCTGTGACCGGTGTGCCATCCACATACAGCGCCAAGACTTTGGCAGTGGCTTGCAGTTCGTCATACCCCACGAAGGTATTGCTCGCACCGGTGTATTCCAGCGCGCGGTCCATTTTGAATTTGCCCGCTGCACGGGCTTGGGCTTTTTGGCGTTCCATGGCTGTGGCAAAGCCCGCTTCGTCCACACTCAAATCTCGCTCGCGACAAACGTCGGCTGACAAGTCCAAAGGAAAACCATAAGTGTCGTGCAATTTAAATGCGACTTCACCAGGCAACACTTTGACGCCCCCTTCAAGGGCAGCATCCAAAATTTGCATGCCGACTTCAAGCGTTTCAAAGAAGCGCTCTTCCTCGGCTTTCAAAATATCGGTGATGCGTTTTTCTTGGGATGCCAAGCTGGGATAGGCGGCGCCCATCAGCTTGACCAAATCGGGCACCAACTTATGGAAGAACGGCGTCTTTTGGCCTAATTTGTAACCATGGCGAATGGCTCGGCGCACAATGCGGCGCTGTACATAGCCACGGCCTTCGTTGCTGGGCACCACACCATCGCTCACCAAGAATGCGGTCGCTCGAATGTGGTCTGCAATCACCCGCAAAGACTTGTTTTGCAAATCGGTGCAACCGGTTTCGCGCGAAGCTGCTTGAATCAGTGAGTCAAAAATATCGATTTCGTAGTTGCTGTGCACATGCTGAAGAATGGCGGCAAGGCGCTCAAGACCCATGCCGGTGTCTACGCAAGGTGCAGGCAAGTTCTTCACGCTGCCGTCGGGCTGCATGTCAAACTGCATGAACACGTTGTTCCAAATTTCAATGTAACGATCGCCGTCTTGCTCGGGGCTACCAGGCGGGCCGCCTGCGATCTCGGGTCCATGGTCGTAAAAAATTTCTGAGCAAGGACCACAAGGACCGGTGTCGGCCATCATCCAGAAATTGTCGGACATGTAGCGTCCGCCTTTGTTGTCGCCAATGCGCACGACGCGCTCAGGTGGCAGGCCAATTTCTTTCGTCCAAATGTCATAGGCTTCGTCGTCTTCAATGTAGACGGTGGCCCACAGTTTGTCGGCGGGCAACTTGTAAACTTGCGTCAAAAGTTCCCACGCCCATTTCAAGCTGTCACGCTTGAAGTAATCGCCAAAGCTCCAGTTGCCCAACATTTCAAAAAAGGTGTGATGGCGCGCGGTGTAACCCACATTTTCCAAATCGTTGTGCTTGCCGCCTGCGCGCAAACAAGCCTGAACGGAAGCGGCGCGCACATAACTGCGTTTGTCTGTCCCCAAGAACACATCTTTGAACTGAACCATGCCCGAGTTGGTGAACATCAAGGTGGGATCGTTGCCAGGTACCAAGGGGCTAGAGGCCACCACGGTGTGGCCTTTGGACGCAAAAAAGTCTAAGAATGTTTTGCGAATTTCAGCAACGGAAATAACAGGTGTGCTCATGACAGGGGTATCTTTAAGAAAGCCAAACTGGGCTCAACTTTCCATTATAAGATTGCAAGCACAGCTTCCAAGCTTTCAAAATTACCCCAGGAGACCCCATGGACATGAAAACCTCCCCTTTGGCCTTGCTCAAAGACCCCTCACTCCTTAAAACAGACGCTCTGGTCAATGGCCAGTGGGTCAAAGGCAATAGCCGTTTTGACATCAATGACCCCGCCACAGGCGCCAAATTAGCCGATGTGGCCAACTTAGGCGCGGCTGAGGCCGAGCAAGCCATTGCGGCCGCCAATGCAGCCCTGCCCGCTTGGCGCGGCAAAACTGGCAAAGAACGCAGCATTTTGCTGCGCAAGTGGTACGACCTGCTGATGGCCAACGTTGAAGACTTGGGCCGCATCATGACAGCCGAGCAAGGCAAGCCCTTTGCAGAAGCCAAAGGCGAAGTGATGTACGGCGCCAGCTTTGTAGAGTGGTATGCCGAAGAAGCCAAACGCGTCAATGGCGAAACATTGCCCCAGTTTGACAACACCCGTCGCCTGACGGTCATTAAGCAACCCATCGGCGTGTGCGCCGCCATCACACCCTGGAATTTTCCTCTGGCCATGATCACCCGCAAAGTGGCTCCCGCTTTGGCGGCTGGTTGTACGGTGGTCATCAAACCCGCCGAGCTCACACCGCTCACGGCCTTGGCTGCTGGCGAATTGGCTTTGCGTGCTGGCATCCCTGCGGGTGTCATCAACCTGCTCACCGCCGATTCAGACAACAGCATTGCCGCAGGCAAAGTCTTCTGCGCAAGCGACATTGTTCGCCACATTAGCTTTACCGGCAGTACCGAAGTGGGCCGCATCTTGATGGCGCAATCGGCACCCACTGTGAAAAAATTGTCGCTTGAATTGGGCGGCAATGCCCCCTTCATTGTGTTTGACGATGCCGACATTGACAGCGCCGTAGAGGGTGCCATGGCCAGCAAGTACCGCAACGCCGGTCAGACTTGCGTGTGCGCCAACCGCATCTATGTGCAAGAGTCGGTGTACGACACGTTTGTGCAAAAGTTTGCCGCCAAAGTGAAAGCTTTGAAAGTGGGCAACGGCTTTGAGGATGGCGTGGTTCAGGGCCCGCTCATTGAACCGGCTGCTTTGGAAAAAGTGACGCGCCACGTGGAAGACGCCAAGGCCAAGGGCGGTGTGGTGTTGGCTGGCGGCAAAGCCTTGAATGGCCAGTTCTTTGAACCCACCGTCATTGGCAATGCCACCTCAGACATGTTGTGTGCACGTGAAGAAACCTTTGGTCCCTTCGCACCCGTGTTCAAGTTCAAAACAGAACAAGAAGCCATTGATGCAGCCAACAACACCGAGTTTGGTTTGGCCAGCTATTTTTACAGTCGCGACATAGGCCGCATTTACCGCGTGAGCGAAGCATTGGAATATGGCATGGTGGGCATCAACGTGGGCATCATTGCCACCGAGCATGTGCCTTTCGGTGGCGTGAAGCAATCGGGCTTGGGCCGCGAAGGCTCACACCACGGCATGGAAGAGTACCTCGAGATGAAGTACCTTTGCATGGGCGATATTTTGAAATAATTACTTCTTACCCAAGCCCAATCGCTTGGCGCCTTCAATGTAAAGCGCAATGCGCTCTTTCATGAAGGCGTCCATTTGATCGGTGCCAATGTTGACCAACTCAAAGCCACTCTTGGCAGCCAGCTCTTTCATTTCAGGATCGTTGTTCAGGGCCAGCCACATGTCTGACAATTTTTTGCGGGCCTCGGGTGAGGTTGATTTGGGCACGCCTACACCACGGTAAGCGCCGTCAATCCAATCGACACCCAACTCTCTGAAGGTGGGTACCGTGGGCATGAGGGGGTGGCGTTTTTCCATGGCCACCGCCAAGGCGCGCACTTTGCCGCGATTGGCAATGGCGAAGGGTGTGTAGGTGACCGCGCCATCAATTTGGGCCCCCACCACAGCCATCGACATGTCGCCTGTGCCTTTGTAGGGCACATAGGTACTCTTGATGCCAAAGGCCGCATTCAAACGTTCATGCGCAGCATGGTTGGCAGAGTTCAAGCCAGAGCCGCCCAGGTTCATTTTGCCGGGTGATTGTTTGGCCGCAGCAATGAACTCTGCGAAGTTTTTGATGGGGCTGCTTTCAGGCACCACCAACACGTCGGGGGTGTAATGAAACCAAAAGACGGGGGTGATGTCGGCCGTTTTGTATTGAACTTCACCTTCGATGGGCTGAAACACAATGTGCGGCAAATTGATGCCCACCACATTGAGGCCATCACCTGGCAGATTGTTCATTTGGGCCCACATCAAACCGCCGCCTGCACCGGCTTTGTATTGAATGATGGTATCAATGGCGCTGCATTTCTTTTTGAGCACCACTTGCTGGTGCCTGGCCGACAAATCAGATTCACCACCGGGAGGGAACGCCTGCCAATACATGACGTTTTTCTCAGGGCACGCTGGCATGGCTTGCGCCGTTGCTTGTTGGGGCAACAAACTTGCCAAACTCAGACCCACTGCACTCAACCAAAACTTTGTTTTCTTTGCCATTTTGTCTCCTGCATCACGGTGATGTTGAAATTTTCTAATGCTTAAGCATGTGGCACACCGCCTCGGTCACTTGTTGCATGTTGGCGTTTCCGCCTAAGTCGCGGGTGTGCAACTTGGGGTTGGCAGTCACAACCTCAATGGCCTGCATCAGACGCTGGGCCTGCTGATCCAAACCGATGTGTTCCAACATCATCACACAACTCCAAAAACTGCCAATAGGGTTTGCGAGACCTTTTCCCATAATGTCAAAGGCAGAGCCATGGATGGGCTCAAACATCGAGGGGAAGCGTCGTTCAGGGTCAATGTTGCCAGTGGGTGCAATGCCCAAGCTACCAGCCAAAGCGGCAGCCAAGTCGCTCAAAATATCTGCATGCAAGTTGGTCGCCACCAAGGTATCTAAGCTTGCAGGCCGGTTCACCATGCGCGCCGTACAGGCGTCTACCAGTTCTTTGTCCCAATGCACATCTGGAAACTCGGCACTCACCTCTTTGGCAATTTCATCCCACATGACCATGGCATGACGCTGAGCGTTAGATTTGGTCACCACAGTCAGTAACTTGCGTGGCCTAGATTGAGCCAACTTGAAGGCATATCGCATGATGCGCTGAACGCCCACACGGGTCATCATGGACACATCGGTGGCCACTTCAATGGGATGACCTTGGTGCGCCCTTCCGCCGACACCCGCATATTCACCTTCGGAATTTTCACGAACAATGACCCAGTTCAGTTGCTCTGGTGTACATCGCTTTAAGGGTGCATCAATGCCGGGCAAAATTCGCGTGGGTCGCACATTGGCATACTGATCGAAGCCTTGGCAAATTTTCAGACGCAGTCCCCACAGCGTGATGTGATCGGGAATTTGTGGGTCGCCTGCTGAACCAAACAAAATGGCATCCATGGGACGCAAGGCTTCAAGCCCATCGGCGGGCATCATCACACCCTGTTGGCGGTAGTAATCACCCCCCCAATCGAACGAAGTGAATTCAAAACCAAACTCATTGTGTCCTTGCGCCAACGCCTCAAGCACAACTTGGGATGCAGGGATGACTTCTTTGCCAATGCCATCGCCAGGGATGCATGCAATTTTGAATTGTTTCATCAGAAGACCAGGGGGCAGCCTGTTTTGCTTTGCAAAAATTCTTGCGTCACGCCCGGGGCCAACTCAATGACCTTCAAGCCTTCAGGCACCACATCCATGACAGCCAAATCGGTGATGATTCGATCGACAACGCCCACACCTGTTAAAGGCAATGAGCACTGCTTCAAAATTTTCAAATCTTCGGTACCGTCTTTTTTCTTGGCCACGTGTTCCATCAAAATAATGACACGCTTCACACCCGCCACCAAATCCATGGCGCCGCCCATGCCCTTGACCATCTTGCCCGGAATCATCCAGTTGGCCAGATCGCCCTTTTCGCTCACTTGCATGGCGCCCAAAATGGACAAATTGATTTTGCCACCCCGAATCATGGCGAAGCTGTCGTGGCTGCCAAAAATAGAGGTGCCCTTGATGGTGGTCACGGTTTGCTTGCCCGCGTTGATCAGGTCGGCGTCGACTTCGTCTTCAGTAGGAAACGGACCAATGCCCAGCATGCCGTTTTCTGATTGCAGCCACACTTCAATGTTGCTGGGCACGTGGTTGGCCACCAAAGTGGGAATACCAATGCCCAGATTCACATAGAAGCCGTCTTGCAATTCGTGTGCGGCACGTGCCGCCATTTGGTCTTGACTCCAGCTCATGCTTAGACTCCTGCTTTCTCTGTGATGGTGCGTTTTTCAATGCGTTTTTCAGGGTGCTTGTTAAGCACCAAACGGTGCACATAAATTCCTGGCAAATGAATTTGATCGGGAATCATGTCGCCTGTTTCGACAATCTCCTCAACTTCCACAATGCACAACTTGCCCGCCATGGCCACAGCGGGGTTGAAGTTGCGCGCCGTGAGGCGGAATTGCAAGTTGCCAGATTTGTCGGCACGCCAAGCTTTGACCAAAGACACGTCAGGCACCAATGCGCGCTCCATGACATAGGTTTCGCCATCGAACTCACGCAACTCTTTGCCATCGGCCACCACCGTTCCCACCCCCGTTTTGGTAAAGAAAGCCGGAATGCCTGAACCGCCTGCACGAAGCTTCTCTGCCAAAGTGCCTTGGGGTGTAAATTCAAGCTCAAGCTCGCCCGCCAAAAACTGGCGCTCAAATTCTTTGTTCTCACCCACGTAAGAAGAAATCATTTTTTTGATTTGACGCGTTTCAAGCAACTTGCCTAAACCAAAGCCATCAACGCCGGCATTGTTAGAGATAGCGGTGAGGTTCTTCACACCTGAATCACGCAATGCATCGATCAGGGCTTCGGGAATACCGCAGAGGCCAAAGCCACCAACAGCCAGCAATTGACCGTCAGCCACTGCGCCTTTCAGCGCCTCGGCAGCAGAGGGGAAAATCTTGTTCACAGGGCGCTCCTAAGAGGGAATTTCTTAAAAGTAAGTAGTGTAATAGGTGATTAGAATCAGCAAACTGACAAGGATTGCCATGAACACCCCCGACACATCAAGCACCAAAACCACGCGCTACCCTGCGCCAGAGCTCAAAGATGTGCCAGAAGACATTCGGGCCAAGATTTTGGAAGTTCAAGAAAAAGCGGGCTTTGTACCCCAAGTTTTTTTGGCTTTTGCTCGCAGACCCGCTGAATGGCGCGCCTTCTTTGCCTATCACGACGCGCTCATGCTGCCTGAATCAGTGGGCCGCAACAGCCACCTGACCAAAGGCGACCGCGAAATGATCGTCACGGCCACCAGCGCCGCCAACAACTGTTTGTATTGTGTGGTGGCCCATGGGGCTATTTTGCGAATTTATGAAAAGAAGCCTTTGGTGGCCGATCAAGTGGCCGTGAACTATCGCAAAGCCGATATTTCACCGCGGCAACGTGCCATGCTCGATTTCGCCTTGAAGGTTTGTCTTCAAAGCGACCAAATTGATGAAGCCGACTTCGCACCTTTGCATGCCCATGGTTTTGACGACGAAGACATCTGGGACATCGCAGCCATCACAGCATTCTTTGGCTTGTCTAACCGCATGGCCAGCTTCAGCAACATGATGCCCAACCCTGAGTTTTACCTCATGGGCCGCGTGCCGAAACAAAAAACCTAAGCTTTAAGGCGTGACGCGCGCCCTCATGTCATCCGGCAAAGTGACCGCTTTTTGCTGCGGAAAATCAACCCAAATGGTGGTGGCGCCGCCTGCCGCGTAAATCACACCTGGCTGTTCGACCAATTCCAAAGTACACCACGACTCAAAGGTGGTGCGTGCAGGGTCGCTGACATACATCTTGGCCAGCACGTTGCCGGGATATTCCAACTGTTTGTAAAAATTGCAAAAAGCATTCACGATCACAGGGCCTTGTCCCTGGGGATTGGGCTCACAACCAATCGACTGAAAATAATCAATTCGAACCGTTTCCAAATACCTGAAGTACACCGTGTTGTTGACATGCCCCATGGCGTCCATGTCGCCCCATCGAATGGGAATGATCATTTCATGAACTTTTTTCTTGATTTCAGGAATTTCAAATTTCATAAGTCTTGTCTGTCTGCTGAGTCCATGAGGCGGTGCTGGATTTCACAGGGATTATTAGGCGAATTCTGCCTGTTCCGAGCTTAAAATGGGTTGTGAGGCCATCAATTGGCCAAAGTATGACAACTTAATGCGAGTCACTTCATGACACCCGAAGAAATTTTGAGCACACACGGCCCCCGTGAATCGATGGCATACGACGTGGTCGTTGTAGGGGGTGGCCCCGCTGGTTTGTCTACGGCCATTCGCCTAAAGCAACTGGCCCAAGAAAAAGGCACCGAGGTGTCGGTCGTGGTTTTGGAAAAAGGCTCAGAGCCAGGCGCGCACATTTTGTCGGGCGCCATCATGGACCCTATTGCACTGACTGAACTCTTTCCCAAATGGAAAGAGATGGGTGCGCCATTGAACCAAGCGGTCACAGAAGACATCTTCTTGATGACCACAGAAACAGGTGCCACACGGGTTCCCAACTTCACATTGCCACCTTGCTTTCACAACGATGGCAACTACATCATCAGCTTGGGTAACTTCACCCGTTGGCTTGGGGAACAAGCAGAAGCCTTGGGCGTCGAAATCTTCCCTGGCTTCACAGCCGCAGAAGTTTTGTACAACGACGATGGCTCGGTCAAAGGCGTGGCCACCGGCAACATGGGCATCGGCAAAGATGGCGAGCCCACAGAAAGTTTCCAATTGGGCATGGAATTGCACGCCAAATACACCGTGTTCGCAGAAGGCGCGCGTGGCCATTTGGGCAAGCAAGTCATTGCTCGCTTCAAACTAGATGCCCACTCCGACCCTCAAAGCTACGGCATTGGCATCAAAGAGTTGTGGGAAATTGACCCTGCGCGCCACAAAGCGGGTTTGGCTTTGCACAGCGCTGGTTGGCCGCTGGACGAAAACACCTACGGCGGCTCTTTTTTGTACCACATGGAAGACAACAAGGTGGTGGTAGGTTTTGTGATTGGCCTTGATTACACCAATCCTTGGCTCAGCCCCTTTGAAGAATTTCAACGCTTCAAAACACACCCCAATATTCGCTATTACTTTGAAGGCGATGAAGCCAAGGGCATCGCACCTGCCAAACGCATCTCTTACGGTGCTCGCGCAATCACAGCGGGCGGATTATTGTCCTTGCCCAAAACTGTATTTCCAGGCGGCGCCTTGGTGGGTTGCGAGGCTGGCTATCTCAATGCCAGTCGCATCAAGGGCAGCCATGCCGCCATTAAAACAGGCATGCTGGCGGCAGAGGCGGCCTTCGAAGCATTGCAATCAGGGCGCGAGCATGATGAGCTCAGCGCCTACCCAGCGGCCTTCGAGAACAGTTGGCTGTACACCGAACTGAACAAAGCGCGCAATTTCAAACAGTGGTTCAAAAAAGGCCGCACTGTGGGCACCCTCATGACGGGCATAGAGCAGTTTGTGTTGCGCGGCCACATCCCATGGACCATTCGCCGTACAGCGGCCGACCACACCTTTCTGAAGCCCGCGGCTGAATGCAAACCCATTCAATATCCCAAGCCCGATGGAAAGCTCACGTTCGACCGTTTGTCCAGCGTGTTCATTAGCAACACCAACCACGAAGAAAACCAACCCGCCCACCTGACGCTGAAAGACGCAAGTGTTCCAGTCAATGTGAACTTGGCCAAGTTTGGCGGACCTGAGGCCCGCTATTGCCCCGCTGGTGTTTACGAGTATGTGAAAAACGAAGACCAATCGGATCGCTTGCAAATCAATGCCCAAAATTGCGTGCATTGCAAAACCTGCGACATCAAAGACCCTACTCAAAATATCGTCTGGGTCACCCCAGAGGGCGGTGGTGGTCCCAACTACTCGGGCATGTAAAAAACTGCTTCAAGGACGTGAAGACCTGTTTATAATTTGATTGGTCAGGAGAGCGCGGCTTCAAATTGAAGGGCCGCCGCCGAAGGCGCAAGACACTGAAAAGTTTCTGAACGCTCAGGCACAAAGGACTGACAAACGTTCGTGGTTTGACCATGAACGCTTCCTCACTGGAGAGAGAAGGCGGGCCATCTGGTCGAACCTTCCACCGAAGGCGCAACCCGCAGTGAGTCTTTTTAGAAAGGCTCAACCGGCGAATCGCTCAGGTAAAGCGGACAGCGAGGGCAACCCATGATTTCGGTCATGGTTTTACATTGCCCTTGGAGAACCGATTTGTCCACTGACACCGCCCTGCTCAACACACCCCTCAACGGCTTGCACCTAGAACTTGGCGCGCGCATGGTGCCTTTCGCTGGCTACAGCATGCCCGTCCAATACCCCATGGGCTTGATGGCTGAACACCACCACACGCGCTCAGAAGCTGGGTTGTTTGATGTGTCTCACATGGGCCAACTGCGCTTGGTTGGCCCCGAAGCTGCTGCGGCCTTTGAATCCTTGATGCCTGTCGATGTCATCGATTTACCTGTCGGCAAACAGCGCTATGGTTTGCTGCTCACCAACGAAGGCACCATCATGGATGACTTGATGTTCGTGAATCGCGGTACTGATATTTTTGTCATCGTGAACGGTGCCTGCAAAGTGAATGACATTGCTCACATTCAATCGCACATTGGCTCGCGTTGCCAAGTGGTTCCCATGCCCGAACAAGCGCTCTTGGCATTGCAAGGCCCCAAGGCCGTCAGTGCGTTGTCGCGCATGTTGCCTGGTGTCGACAAACTGGTCTTCATGACGGGCGCTTCTTTCAATTGGCAAGGCGCTGAATTGTTCATCACCCGGTCGGGCTACACAGGCGAAGATGGTTTTGAAATTTCTGTTCACAACAATCATGTTGATTCCTTTGCTCGCGCCTTGTTAGCTCAAGCAGAGGTCAAACCCATTGGATTGGGGGCTCGCAATTCATTGCGTTTAGAAGCAGGCTTGTGCTTGTACGGCAACGACATTGACACCAGCACCACGCCCGTTGAAGCCGGGCTCAATTGGGCCATTCAAAAAATTCGCCGAACAGGTGGCGCGCGTGCAGGCGGCTTCCTTGGCGCCGACATGGTGCTGGGGCAATTGGATGGCACTCGCGCCCTCACGCGCAAGCGAGTGGGCCTGATTGCTCAGGAGCGAGTGCCTGTGCGTGAACATGTGGAATTGCAAAATACACAAGGCGTCAAAATTGGTGAAGTGTCTAGCGGCTTGTTGGGGCCGACGGTCAATGTGCCAGTTGCCATGGGGTATGTGGATGTTGTAAATGCCAGCTTGGGCAATGTGGTCAACGCCATGGTTCGCGGTAAAGCCGTCCCCATGACTGTCGGTGCCATGCCATTTGTACCGAATCGCTATTACCGCGGATGAAGCGCGCAAACAATCAACACATTTCAAAACAATTGTGATCTGACCCCAATTAACAATCAATCAAGGAGAGAAAAATGAGTTTGAAGTACACAGAAGAGCATGAGTGGATTTTGCTAGAAGGCGATGTGGCCACGGTGGGCATTACGCACCACGCACAAGATGCGTTGGGGGATGTGGTGTTTGTGGAGTTGCCAGAAGTAGGTAGCAGTTTTGAACAAAAGGCTGTAGCGGGTGTGGTGGAGTCTGTGAAGGCTGCTGCCGATGTGTACATGCCCATCAGCGGTGAAATTACCGAAGTCAATGAAGCCCTGCGCGATAACCCTTCACTGGCCAACACCGACCCATTGGGTGCAGGTTGGTTCTTCAAAGTGAAGTTGTCCGATGCATCGCAAGTGAATGCCTTGTTGGACGAAACCGCTTACACCGCATTTGCTGCGTCAAACTGAAATTTATCTTGCGTTTTTTGATCGAACCTTGAGTCTGAAAGTTCCAACATGTTGATGTCATCTGCAGCCCCCTTAAGCCAACTTGAAAATGAGAGCGAGTTCATTGCACGCCACATTGGCATCAGTGAAACAGATGAGCAGCACATGCTGTCGGTCATTGGCCTGGCCTCAAGGCGCGCGCTCATTGAAAGCATCGTGCCCGCCTCCATTGCACGCAGCCATGCCATGAAGTTACCGGCACCCATCACCGAGGCCGGCGCGTTGGCCGAACTCAAGGCCATGGCGCAGCAAAACAAAATTCTCAAAAGTTTCATTGGCCAGGGCTACTACGGCACCCACACGCCTGGCGTTATTTTGCGCAACATTTTAGAAAATCCCGCTTGGTACACCGCCTACACACCCTACCAAGCCGAAATCAGCCAAGGCCGCATGGAAGCCTTGGTCAATTTCCAAACCATGATTTGCGATTTAACGGCCATGCCCATTGCCAACGCCTCCATGCTGGACGAGGCCACGGCAGCAGCAGAGGCCATGACTTTGGCCAAGCGCTCGGTCAAATCCAAAAGCAACAACATCATTGTGGCCAGCGACTGTCATCCTCAAACCATTGAAGTCATTCAAACGCGTGCAGCGCCTTTGGGCTTGAAGGTGTTGGTCGGCTTGGCCACCGAGCTCATGAAGCAAAACGACTACTTTGCTGTGGTGGCGCAGTACCCGTCTACCTCAGGCATGACGCACGATTTGAAAGACGTCATTGCACAAGCCCATGCTGCACAAGCGGCCTTCATTGTGGCTGCCGATTTATTGGCCCTGACATTGCTCACGCCGCCAGGTGAGCTCGATGCCGACATTGTGGTGGGCACCACCCAACGCTTTGGCATGCCCATGGGTGCAGGCGGCCCTCACGCCGCGTACCTTGCTTGCCGTGATGATTACAAACGCTCTATGCCCGGCCGCCTGGTGGGTGTCAGTGTGGACGTGCATGGCAACCCCGCTTATCGCCTGGCTTTGCAAACACGCGAGCAACACATTCGCCGAGAAAAGGCCACCTCCAACATTTGCACAGCCCAAGTTTTGCCAGCGGTGGTAGCCAGCATGTACACGGTGTATCACGGCCCTCTGGGCCTGAAGCGCATTGCTCAACGTGTGGCCAGTTTCACCGCCATCTTGGCTGAAGGTTTAGAGCAACTAGGATGCAAATTGGCACACAAATCCGCCTTTGATACTTTGCAAATTAACACGGGCGCTCGCACCGATGCCGTGATGCAAAAAGCCTTGCTCAAAGGCTTGAACTTGCGCAAGTTAAAGGCAGACAGCATTGCAGTTTCTCTGGACGAAACCACTTCACGCGACGACATTGAAGCGCTTTGGTCCAGCTTTGCAGAAGGCGGCCAAGCCTTGCCCGATTGGACTCCTTTTGAAAAAGGTCGCGACGCTCTCATCCCTACTGGCTTGCGCCGTACCAGCACTTACCTGACCCATCCCGTATTCAATCGGTACCACTCAGAAACTGGTATGTTGCGCTACATCCGCCAATTGAGCGACAAAGATTTGGCGCTCGATCGCAGCATGATTCCGCTAGGCTCATGCACCATGAAGCTCAACGCCACCAGCGAGATGATTCCCATCACGTGGCCTGAATTTGCCAACATGCACCCGTTTGCCCCCGCTGACCAACTCAAGGGCTATGCCCTGCTCGATGAGCAATTGCGAGAGTGGCTGTGCCAAGCCACTGGCTACGCTGGCATCAGCCTGCAACCCAACGCAGGATCCCAAGGCGAATATGCAGGTCTCTTGGTCATCAAGGCCTTTCACGAAGCCAAGGGGCAAGGCCATCGCCATATCTGCCTCATCCCTTCTAGCGCACACGGCACCAACCCTGCCAGCGCACAGATGGTGGGCATGCAAGTGGTGGTCACCGCCTGCGACTCACAAGGCAACGTCGACATGGCGGATCTCAAATCCAAGTGCGAACAACACAGCGCCAACTTGGCCGCCGTCATGATCACCTACCCCAGCACGCATGGCGTGTTTGAAACGCAAGTCAAAGCCTTGTGCGAACTGGTGCATCAACATGGTGGCCGTGTGTATGTCGATGGCGCCAACATGAATGCGTTAGTAGGCGTGGCAGCACCCGGTGAATTTGGCGGCGATGTCAGCCATCTCAACTTGCACAAAACCTTTTGCATTCCTCATGGCGGCGGCGGCCCCGGTGTAGGTCCTGTTTGCGTGGTTGAAGATCTGGTGCCTTACTTACCAGGACATGCCACGGGTGGCCTCAAAGTGAATGGTGTGGGTGCCGTATCTGCTGCACCTTTGGGCAATGCGGCTGTATTGCCCATCAGTTGGATGTATTGCCGCATGATGGGCGCAGAAGGTTTGAAACACGCCACCGAAGCGGCCATTCTGGCGGCCAACTACATCAGCCATCGCTTGGCAGATCACTACCCCACGCTGTATGCCAGTGTCGGCGCAGATGGCAAAGCAGGGAACGTTGCCCACGAATGCATTTTGGATTTGCGCGGCCTCAAAGAAACCAGCGGTGTGATGGCCGAAGACGTGGCAAAGCGTTTGATGGACTATGGATTCCATGCACCCACATTGTCATTCCCCGTGGTCAACACACTCATGGTGGAGCCCACCGAAAGCGAAACATTGGAAGAACTCGACCGTTTCATTGACGCCATGATTGCCATTCGTGAGGAAGTGCGCCTCATTGAAAACGGCGTTTGGCCGCAAGACAACAACCCCCTCAAGCATGCACCTCACACAGCCGCCAGTTTGATGGCTGCAGATTGGAATCGTCCTTACTCACGTGAAGTGGGCGCTGCGCAAGCGGGTCGCCCCTTAAGCAGCGTCAAATATTGGCCTCAAGTGGGCCGCGTCGACAACGTGTACGGCGATCGCAACCTGTTCTGCAGCTGCGTGCCCATGAGCGACTACGCTTCATGAGCGCTTTGCAAATCAAGCGTGTTGACTACTTGGACGCGCAAGATGCGCAGGCTTTGGTCTTCTTGTTAGATGCCTATGCGCAAGACCCGATGGGGGGTGGTGAGGCCCTGAATCCTGAAAATGCGGCGCGCTTGTGCACCGACATGGCCCGCATTCCAGGCGCTGCCAGTTTCATCGCATGGTTAGAAGGCAAACCCATTGGCCTCATCAACTGCTTTGAAGGCTACTCCACCTTCAAGGCCAAGCCCTTGCTGAATGTGCACGACATTGCCGTTTTGTCGGCCCATCGGGGCCAAGGCGTGGGTCAATCTCTCCTCAAGGCCGCTGAAGACTACGCGCAGGCTCGCGGTTGCTGCAAGCTGACACTCGAGGTGCTCAGTGGCAATGCTCAGGCCTTGTCCAGCTACAAACGGTTTGGATTTACCCAATACGAACTCGCAGCTGCAGCGGGACAAGCGCAATTCATGCAAAAGTGGCTGTAAAGTCACGGGTGCATGAACCCCAGCTCCAAATTCCAAGCTTTGCGCGTTTTAAGCGTCATCCCACCGATGACGCAACTCAACACGCCCTACCCCTCAACGGCCTACCTGACGGGCTTTTTGCGTTCACGCGGGGTCTCTGCTGTTCAAGAAGATTTGGCACTCAAACTCGTCTTAAGTTTGTTCACAGCGCAAGGTTTAGAAGAAGTCAAGTCACGCGCACTTTTATTGCCAGAAGCTGAGCGCAGTGCCACTGTCAATTTCTTTCTCGACTTCTTTCAGCGTTACGTTCACACCATCGAGCCCACCATTGCTTTTCTACAGGGCAAAGACAGCACCCTGAGCCACCGCATTGCGGGGCGTGGATTTTTGCCAGAAGGCCCTCGCTTTGCTGCGTTGGATGCCTACGACGACAGTGGGTCGGGCGATCCCCTTTCCTGGGCATTTGGTGCACTCGGCCAGCAAGATCGTGCGCGCCACTTGGCCACCCTGTATTTGAATGATTTGGCCGATGTGTTGCGCGACGCTGTCGACTCAAGGTTTGAATTTGTGCGCTATGGCGAATCATTGGCGGGTAGTCAAGCCACCTTCGAGCCCCTGGCACAGGCCCTTGCTGCACCACTCACCTTGATGGATGAAAAGCTCAAAGCCCTGACGCTGAAGGCCATTGAAAATCATCAACCCACTTTGGTTCTACTTTCGGTCCCCTTCCCTGGCGCTGTATATGCTGCTTTTAGAATTGCGCAGTCCATCAAGCAACACCATGCCCACATTCAGATTGCACTGGGTGGCGGTTTTGTGAACACCGAACTGCGCGAACTCACTGAACCCCGCGTCTTTGATTACGTTGACTTCGTCACACTCGACTCAGGCGAGCGCCCACTGTTGGCTTTGTTGGAGCACTTAGAGGGCAAACGATCTGCGGTACGTTTGGTCAGAACCTTCATTCGCAAATCGGCCGATGAACCCCTTCGTGGCGATGCATCAAAAAATGCCCAGCGCGTTCAACTCATCAATTGGTCTGAGCCCGATGTACCTTTTGAAGAAGTGGGAACAGCCACATGGGATGGTCTGCCCTTGCAAGACTATTTGTCATTGCTAGACATGCTTAACCCCATGCACAGATTGTGGAGCGATGGGCGCTGGAACAAGCTCACTGTGGCGCACGGCTGTTATTGGAAAAAATGCAGTTTCTGCGATGTGAGCCTGGACTATATTTCGCGCTACGAGACTGCTTCAGCTTCTTTGCTGGTCGACCGCATTGAACAAATTGTGAAAGAAACAGGGCAAACAGGTTTTCACTTTGTCGATGAAGCGGCCCCACCCAAAGCTCTCAAGGCATTGGCCGAGGAACTCATTCGCAGAAATATGCACATCTCATGGTGGGGCAATATTCGATTTGAAAAAACCTTCACACCTGAATTGGCAGAGTTGCTGGCCGAGAGCGGTTGCATTGCCATGTCGGGTGGACTCGAAGTCGCCTCCGACCGTCTGCTCAAGCTCATGAAAAAAGGGGTGTCGGTCGAGCAGGTGGCGCAAGTGACCAAAGGTTTTTCTGAAGCGGGCATCTTGGTGCATGCATACCTCATGTATGGGTTCCCAACTCAAACTGTGCAAGACACCGTGGACGCCCTTGAGTACGTGCGGCAACTGTTTGAAAACGGCTGCATTCAAAGTGGCTTCTTTCACCGCTTTGCCTGCACGGTTCACTCGCCAGTGGGATTGAACCCCAAAGAATATGGCATCGAGCTGATTCCTTTGCCGCCCGTGAGCTTTGGCAAGAACGACATTGGCTTTAGAGATCCTACTGGGGTTGATCACGATCTTTTGGGATTGGGTTTGAAAAAAGCCATTTACAACTTCATGCATGGCATTGGGCTCGAAGAAGATGTGCGTTCTTGGTTTCAAGATGCACTCATTGAGCATGCTGGAGGCCAAGGCCCCTCTTTCAAGATCCCCAAAAGTACAGTGCCTAGGCACAAAATTGAAAAAGCACTTCAACGATAAGAGAAGACTTTCATGTCAAAAAAATTCATGATTTTTGTCATTGATGATTTAGCTGGCTCTGGCACCCCTGAAGAGATGGTGAAAATCGATGCCTTCAACGATTCATTGAGGTCGAATGGCCACTGGATTTTTGCTGGTGGCCTTGCCGCACCTGTTCACGGCAATGTGATCGACCATCGAAACGGTGCCAACTTAGCAAGCCACAAACCCTTGTTTGACGCGAAAGAAAACTACAGTGGGTTTTGGCTCATTCAAGCCAAAGATCAAGAGGTCGCTACGCAACTGGCTTTTGAAGGTTCTAAAGCCTGCAATCGCAAAGTAGAACTCAGACCCCTGCTAGGATGACCCTTCCAACCTCAATCACTTGGCGCTAGTAAGGGCTAGGGTAAATTTTGAATGACACCATTTTGCCAGCCGCATTCACTTTGGCCAAAACCATGTCGCCAGACCCGATATTCTCACCTGTGAACTCTGCAATGTTCACATGGTGTGTGACCAGAATAAGGGCCTTATCGCCTTTGGTTTTAAGCTGACTACCAATGAATTTTTGCAAATTTAAATTGCTTTGAGGACCTTGACGCATGTCGTCAAAAAATGAATTCAAAGAGGCTTCCAGCACCGTCGGCCCAAAAGCCAACTTTTCAGCTGTTTCTTTGCAACGACACCAAGCACTGCTGTACACAAGCGCACTGCCGACTCCTTGGGCTTTCAACCACTGCCCCGTTTTTTGCGCTTGCTCTCGGCCTTTGGCGTCTAAATTTCTCTGCGACTTGCAATCTTGAAGTTTGTAGCCTGCAGGATCGCCAACGCCAGGCGCCAGTGCATGTCTCATGAGCAAAACATGGTCTGATGTTTTAAGCAAATCAGACAGTTCACTGGCAGTTGCTTGAAAGCTACCGGTCATGACCATTCCCAGCAGTACCAGTTTCAAGCAGCAATTTGTGAGTCTTTGAATCATTTGGCGGAAGCCGACGGCTGATTTGGCTTTGAGGACGGTTCTTGCAGCTCTTGCGCCGCAGGTTCTAAAGGAGGCATGGCCATTTTCTCGCCATCCCATTGCTGACCGCACCAACAACGACCCTCAGGGTCAATGATGCAAGTACCTGTGCCACAACATCTTGGATCTTCGCTCATCTTTTCTCCTTGAACGTCCTGAATATCACCATGGAATCAGCTGCCCAGCATGGTCGACAAACTGAGCATGGCCATTCGGCTTGAGGCCAGACAATACCGCCATCAACTTTGAGGCCGACTCTTCCGGCAGCATTGCATTTTCAGCTGAGACAAAACCTGAAGAGAGTTTGGATTGCACCGTGCCAGGTTGTAAAGCTGCAAAAACACACTGCGGTCTTTTTCGAGCCGCTTCGATGGCTGCTGTCTGCAACAACATGTTTCTGGCAGCTTTGGCAGCGCGGTAACCATACCAGCCACCTTTGAGATTGTCTTGAATGCTGCCAACGCGCGCAGACAAAGTTGCATAGCAAGAAGGCTCTTGAATTAACAGCAACGGAAAGAAGTGCTTCATGAGCAATGCTGGCCCCACCGCATTCACTTCAAATTGTCTGAGCAATTGCTTGGCATTCAAGGCTTCCAAGCGTTTTTCAGGACCTTGCCCATCAATGGTCAAAGCACCTGTCGCATCAATGATCCACTTGAATTGGCATTCGCCATAGGGGCCCGTTGCACTTTTGAATTGAGCAGCGCATTGCGCCATGCTGTCTTCGTTTTCCAAATCAAAATGCAATTCACTTTGACGTGACAAACCGACCACCAGCGCGCAAGCCTCATCATTTTGAAAGTGTGAAACAAAGGCGCTTCCGATGGCGCCACTTGCACCCAATACCAAAGCTTGATAGGGGCTCATGAATGACGCGCATCCCATTTGAGCAAATACTTTTGCACGGTGGGTCGTATGGGCAAAAACATTTTGTAGCCCAGGTTGATGGCCCAATTAAATGGCCAAACTGAAAAAACACGGCCTGCCACGCGCCAGCCACGAAGCTCTAGCCACAAGCGAGCAAATGCGGCACCGCCTTCAAACAAGTTGCCATGGGCGTCTCGCACATGGAAATAAGCCATGGCTCGCTGGCAACTGAGCCCATCGCCCAAGCTTGAATCGTCGTTGGCCTGAAAATTGACACTCACATCGTGCCAAACCAATTGGGCGGCATCTGGATTGCCTTGGTAAAAAGCAATTTCTCGCCTGCAAAGCGGGCAACTTCCATCGTAGTAAATGGTCAGTGGCGGCAACATGTCTCAAACGTCTCCGGAAGCGATTCTTCTGAGCGCTTGCTCAAACACCTCAGCGGGTTGTCCGCCCGAAATCAAATGCTTGTCGTTGATGATGACGGCAGGCACAGAGTGGATACCCGCTTGTTGGTAAAAGTGCTCGACCTCCCGCACCTCTTGAGCATAGGTATCTGAAGCCAAAATCTCTTTAGCCACAGCCACATCCAAACCGACTGAGGCCACAACGGCCAACAAAACCTCATCAGATTCGACTCGCTCAGCCCGGCCTTGATAAGATTCAAGCAGCGCTCGCTTCAGGGCATGCTGACTGCCTTCAGGCCCTTCGATGCCCGCCCAGTGCAACAAACGGTGCGCATTGAAGGTGTTGTAAACACGGCCACGACCATCCGGATTGAACTTGAAGCCCACCTCTTCACCTCGCGCCGCGATGTTGGCGCGAATTTGAGCTTGCTGTTCTGGGCTTGAGCCATACTTTGCAGCCAGATGCTCACCTAAATCCTGCCCCCCTGGCCCCATGTTGGGGTTCAATTCAAAGGGCTGGAAATGCAGGTCGGCGGCCACTACGTCTTTCAAGTTGGCCAATGCCTGCTCTAATGCGCCCAAGCCCACTGCACACCAAGGGCAAGCTATGTCGGATACGAAATCGATTTTTAAAGTAGCGACCATGGCAAAAGTTTTTGGAATAAAAGTGAGATATTGCCTCAAATATTGGAAAATCGGGCTACAGAGCTCAGATTCCATGTTTTCACAAGGGATCTTTCCAGGCTCCACCTCAGAGGAAGATCATGAAAATTTTGTGTTTGAACGGCATCAACTTGAACATGTTTGGCAAACGTGACCCAGCCCAATACGGCACCATCACACTGGCTCAAATCGATGCGCAGGTCAAACAACTCGGCCAAGAATTGGGAGCCGAAGTTGAATGTTTTCAGACCAACTTTGAAGGCGACATGGTTGAGAAAATTCACCAAGCGCATGCCGATGACATCAGCGCCATCATGATCAACGCAGGGGCATGGACTCACTACAGTTACGGCATTCGCGATGCCTTGGCCATTTTGAAGTGCCCCATCATTGAGGTGCACATGTCCAACATCCATGCGCGTGAAGCATTTCGGCACCAATCGGTCATTGCAGAAATTGCAAGAGGCCAAATTGCAGGGTTCGGCGTCGACAGTTATTTGTTAGGGTTAAGGGCCGCAGTTTCTGCTGTTCAAGCCACGGCATAAAAAACCAGGCCAAGCCAGGTGCATCCGCTCTAAACCAAGACAGCTACAAAGTTTTTTTCAAAGCCAACTGAAAGGCCTCTGCAGCTTCAAACTGCACCCAATGCCCACTTCCAGAAACCAACTGCCACGAAGCCAAGTGGGGCGTGATGTTTTTAAAGAGTGTTTCCACCTCAGGCATGCGCCCCTGATAAAGCGCGTCCCATTCGCCATAAATGACATGAACCGGACACGAAATGTGCGGCAGGGCATTGGCCACAATGGGTGTGCCCGATAAACGCCTGCGGGGCATTCGATCCCGCGTCACATTCAACCGGTGCACCGTCATGGCCAATTGATCGAGCTTGCATTCATCGTGAAGCATCAACGCCAACAGGTTGTGCCTGTGAGCCTCAGTTTGCAAGTCTTGAGTTGCCAAGTGACGCCACCCCTTCAGGGGAACCCTGTGGGGCGATTGAATGCCTAAGCCAGGCGAACCCACCAAGATCAAGTTGCTTGCATCTTGCGGGTAAGCGGCCAACCACAAAGCAGCCGTCATGCCGCCAAAGGAAAAGCCAATCAAGCTCACCCTCTCTGAAGTGTGTAACTTTATCCAAGCTGCGTGCAAAGGCTCAATCAAAGCGTCCACATCGACACCAAGATCCGGTAAGGCCGAATCGCCAAAGCCAGGCAAGTCGACTGCAAGGACATGAAAGCCCTCTGCCACAAGTGGTGCCACATTGCGAATCCAATGCGTCCAACTGCCACTGCCCCCGTGAAGTAAAACCAGACTTGAAGCACCCTGCTCTAAAGCTTGGTGCCCCCACTCATGCCACACCATGGGGCCGGGCAACTGCAAGCGCCGACCCGTCACCAACAGTGATGCATCTTGAGGTGACAAGCAGCGCAAGAGCTCGGGCGCAATGTGAATGGGTTCTTGATTCAGGGACATGAAAACTTTGAATCGGACTATTCAGAGAGGGTTCAGCATCAAGATTTCAAAGAGTCTGCTGCACCGAATTGGCTGGATGTTGCAAACGCCAAACGCGATAGGCAGAGTATGTTGCCATCAGTGCTGTGATCAAGGACAACCAATAAACACTCTGCAAGCCAAATCGTTCACTTAGCAAGCCACCTGCCAAGCCACCCAATACACCGGGGAATCCATAGGCAATGACAGTGTAAAGCGCTTGGCCTCTGCCTCTCAAGCGGCCAGGAAAATGATGCGACAACAGGGCAATGCACACCGTGTGGTTGGCCGCAAAGGTCAAAGCGTGAAGAGCTTGTGCAATGAGCAGCACCCACAACACATTAGCCCATTGTGCAGTGAGTCCCATGCGCAAAGCCATGGCACCTGAACAAACTACCAACCATCCGGTTAAGGGCAAGCGTGGCATCCATTTGGCTTGGGTAAAAAACCAGCCAATTTCAACAACGACGGAAACCGCCCAAAGCAGGCCAATCCAGACTTTGCTGTAACCCAAGGAGTCAAGGTACAAAGAGAAGAAGACATAAATACCGATGTGCGAAAGCACATGAAAAAAGGCTGTGATGAAGAACCACATGACAGGTGCTTGAGTGAGCACAGGCCAGACAGCCACTTTCTGTTCTAGTGTTGGAGTGGCTTCTTTCAAGTCGGGCAGAAGCCAAACACTGAAAGTGACAGCAGCCAGGCTCAAAACGGTCCAACCCGGAAAATCTTTCATGCCGAAATGCTCAAACCAAGCACCCGCCATGAAGACGGTGACTAAAAAGCCGATGGAACCAAACAAGCGAACTCGGCCATATCGCTTGGCATCGAAAGCCCCGCCTTGACTGACCAAATGCGCCATGGCCGCTTCACTCATGGGCATCATGGAACTGGTGTGGGTGAACATGATCAAGAGCACCAAGCCAAGGCCAATGGGGCCCAGCTCCATGAACAGCAAACAAGCACACACCAGCGCCATGCTGGCACCATATCGAAGCAACTTGACGCGCTCACCCGTATGGTCACTCAGCCAGCCCCAACCGTAGGGCGCAAAAAGACGCGTGGCTGCTTGAACTGAAGTCAGAATACTGATGGCCACCAGACCAAAACCAAGCTCTTTCAACCACAGCGGCAAATAAGGATTGAAAAATCCAATGTGCGCAAAGTAGCTGGCTGAAACAGCCGCAAAAGGAATCAATTGGCGGCGACGGGCCGCTGCTGCATTGGGCATCTAAGCCCCTTAGTGATTGACTGTGTGAACAACGTCGCCGCACTGGGCCCTGTGTTGCAACACATGGTCAATGACCACCAAAGCTAACATGGCTTCAGCGATAGGCGTTGCACGAATGCCCACACAAGGATCATGACGCCCCTTGGTCAGGACTTCAACGGGATTGCCTTGGGTGTCAATGGAAGGACGGGGAATCAGGATAGAGCTGGTGGGCTTGACGGCAATCGACACGTCCAGGTCTTGACCGGTACTGATGCCGCCCAATACACCGCCAGCATTGTTGCCAACAAAGCCATTGGGCGTGATGGGGTCGCCATGTTCACTGCCCTTTTGGGTCACGCAGCCAAAGCCTGCACCTATTTCTACGCCCTTGACCGCATTGATGCCCATCATGGCGTAGGCGATGTCGGCATCGAGTTTGTCGAACAAGGGTTGCCCCAATCCGACTGGCATCCCTTGAGCCACCACACGCAAACGAGCACCGCAAGAATCACCTGACTTGCGCAATGCGTTCATGTAATCTTCAAGCGCCGTGACATCGGCCACCGGCGCAAAAAAAGGATTGTGGTGAACATGGTCCCAGCTTTCAAATTCAATGGGCACTTTACCAATTTGCGTCATGCACCCTTTGAAGGTGGTGCCGTGCTGGGTCAATAACCATTTTTTGGCGACAGCACCTGCGGCTACCATCGGTGCCGTTAAGCGAGCTGAAGATCGCCCGCCACCCCTTGGATCCCGCAAACCATATTTGCGCCAATACGTGAAGTCGGCATGTCCTGGACGAAATGTTTGAACAATGTCGCCGTAATCTTTGCTGCGTTGATCGGTGTTTTGAATCAGCAGCGCAATGGGCGTTCCGGTGGTAAGCCCTTGGTACACACCCGACAAAATTTGAACCGTGTCGGGTTCATTGCGTTGCGTGACAAATTTGGAGGTGCCTGGCCGGCGTCGATCTAGATCGGGCTGGATGTCAGCCTCTGACAGTGGCATGCCTGGCGGGCAACCATCAATGACGCAGCCAATGGCCAGGCCGTGGGATTCACCAAAGTTGGTGACAGAGAAAAGGGTGCCGAAGGTATTGCCGCTCATAGGCACCTATTATCTCAGAGGGTGGGGGCTTCTTTCTGATCTTTATCAGAACCTTCTGGCCAGTCGCGAATGTAGGCTTTGAGCATTTTGTTTTCAAAATTCTGACTGTCGACCACTGCTTTGGCCACATCATAGAAGCTGATAACGCCCATCAGCATGCGGTTGTCCATGACCGGCATGTAGCGCGCATGGTTGTTGAGCATCATGCGCCTGACCTCGTCCATTTCAGTTTCACTGGTGCAAGTGATGGGCGCATCGTCCATGGCTTTGCGAACTGAAACATTGGCGATCGTGCCGCCATTTTGGGCCAAGGTTTGCACCACCTCCCGAAAGGTCAGCATGCCTGCCAATTCGCCGTGCTCCATGACCACCAAAGAGCCAATGTCTTTTTCAGACATGATTTGAATGGCCGTTGACATTGTTTCGTCTGGCGTGACGGTAATCAAGCTATGTCCCTTGACGCGAAGGATGTCACTGACTTTCATGGCGGTCTCCTAATGAACTTGAAATATAGCCCACAATGTTGGCAAAGAACAGTCAAAGCTTACCCTTATGCTCTTGCCTGAATCTTGCTAGAAATTTGTTGGAGAAACTTTATGCCCGGTTACGCAGACTCTGGTTTTGACACACTTGCATTGCACGCAGGTGCGGCACCCGACCCCAGTACGGGAGCGCGTGCCGTGCCCATTCACCTCACCACTTCGTTTGTATTTGAGTCCAGCGATCAGGCCGCCTCGCTTTTTAACCTCGAACGAGCGGGCCATGTGTACAGCCGCATCAGCAATCCAACCAATGCTGTTTTAGAGCAACGCATTTCAGCCCTTGAAGGGGGTATTGGGGCCATTGCAACAGCCAGTGGACAAGCCGCTCTTCACTTGGCCATCACCACCCTCATGGGCGCAGGCTCCCACATTGTGGCCTCCTCAGCTCTCTATGGTGGCTCGCACAATTTGTTGCACTACACACTGAGTCGTTTTGGCATTGAAACCACTTTTGTGAAACCAGGCGATTTAGAAGCATGGCGCGCAGCCGTCAGACCCAACACCAAGTTATTTTTTGGTGAGACCGTTGGCAATCCTGGCATGGACGTTCTAGATTTGTCAGCTGTCAGCCAAATTGCACATGCAGCAGGTGTACCTTTGTTGGTCGATGCCACCCTCACCTCTCCTTGGCTGATGAAGCCCTTCGAACATGGCGCCGACTTGATCGTGCATTCGGCAACCAAGTTTTTATCAGGCCATGGCACTGTGATCGGCGGCTTGGTGGTGGATGGGGGCAGCTTTGATTGGTCAGGTCCTCACACTCAGGGCAAGTTTGCAGAACTCACGCAAGCCTACGAGGGCTTTCACAACATGGTGTTCGACGAGGAAAGTACGGTGGGGGCCTTTTTATTGCGTGCCCGCCGGGAGGGTCTGCGCGACTTTGGCGCTTGCATGAGTCCCCATTCTGCATGGCTCATTTTGCAAGGCATCGAAACACTGCCACTTCGCATGGCGCGTCATGTGAGCAACACCGAAAAAGTGGTGAACTTCTTGGCGGCACACCCCATGGTGAGCCGTGTGGGACACCCCATGCTGGAGACGCATCCCAGCCATGCATTGGCGCAAAAATTATTGCCTCGCGGTGCGGGCTCTGTGTTCAGTTTTGACATCCAGGGTACGCGTGAACAAGGGAAGGCTTTCATTGAAGCTTTGCAAGTTTTCAGCCACTTGGCCAACGTGGGAGACTGCCGATCCTTGGTCATTCACCCAGCCAGCACCACCCATTTCCGAGTCGACGATGAAACCCTCAAGGCCTCCGGCATTGGACCCGGCACGGTGCGTTTGTCCATTGGCTTAGAAGATCCCCATGATTTGATAGACGACCTCAAGCGGGCCTTAAAGGCTGCAGAAAAAGCGGCCGCACAAACAGGAGGTGCCGCATGATCTACACCGTGCAGGGCGCGCCACTTTATGTTTACACTGGGGGCAAAGATTTCGACCCCACAAAGCCCACAGCGGTGTTCGTGCACGGCGTGCTCAACGATCACAGCGTTTGGATTTTGCAAACACGTTATTTCGCCAACCATGGCTGGAATGTGCTGGCAGTTGACTTACCCGGTCACGGCAGAAGCGGCGGCAAAGCGCCAGCCTCTGTGCAAGAGGCCGCGCAAAGCATCATGGCACTGCTAGATGCCGCTGGGGTATCCAAGGCCATGTTAGTCGGCCACAGTTTTGGCTCGCTCATTGCGCTGCATGCCACTGCCGAAAATCCAAGTCGAGTTTCGCGTTTGATGATGGTGGGTACCGCTTACCCGATGCGCGTTTCACCCGCCTTGTTAGACAGTTCATTGAACGATCCTCAAAAAGCCATTCAGATGGTGAATGTATTTTCACACTCAACATTGGCGCCGCCACCCAGTGCTCTGGGGCCAGGGACTTGGCTGCTGGGCGGCAGCAAAGCCCTGATGCGACGCGTGTTGGCCAGCAACTCCCAAGAAAATATCTTCAACGTTGGCTTCAAGGCTTGTGACACCTACGATCAAGGCGAAGTTTCCATGGGCAAAGTCAGCTGCCCCACCTTGTTCCTGCTGGGCAAAAAAGATCAAATGACACAACCCAAAGCTGCACAGAGCTTGATCAAATGGGCCCATGACGGCCACGTGGCCATGGTCAATGCAGGGCATCAACTGATGGTGGAAGCGCCCGAAGAAACATTGAACGCCATGATTGAATTTTGTCAAAAATAATGCGCACCGCCCTCATTTCGTCTTCACTCATTACCCCTGCAATGACAGCGCAACGGGTGCAAGAGATTTGCAGCCAGTTTGATTTGCGCAATTTACCTGCAGACTTTCTGGCCAACCCCTATCCTGTGTATGCAGCTCTGCGCAAGCAAGAACCCATCAAGCGCATGCCCGATGGTTCTTTCTTTTTAACCCGGCACGAAGATCTCGCAATGGTCTACCGAGATGCTGCTACTTTCAGCTCCGACAAGCGCATTGAGTTTGCACCCAAATACAACCACGCCCCATTTAACCAAGCACCTTATGCGCTACCGGGACACGATGCACCGCTTTACGAGCATCACACCAACAGCCTGGTGTTTAACGATGCCCCTCGGCACACGCGCGTCCGCAAACTCATCATGGGCGCACTCACACGCCGCGCTATTGACGCCATGGAAAAGGGTTTGATCGAACTGGTAGACGGCCTTTTGGACAAACTAGAAGAACAGCAACAGGGCGATTTGATTGAAGACTTTGCATCTGCCATTCCCGTTGAAGTCATTGGCAATTTGCTCAATGTGCCACATGCCGATCGGGGACCATTGAGAGGCTGGTCATTGGCCATATTGGGCGCTCTAGAACCCCGACTCACAACCGCCCAAGAAGAACTGGGCCATCGCAGCGTGCAAGCGTTTTTAAGCTACTTGCGCGACCTGGTGGCCGATCGCCGAAAACACCCCGGCAATCCCGATCAAGATGTTTTAACACGCTTAATTTTGGGCGACAAAGACACACTCTCAAATTCAACAAACTCCGAAAGCTTGAGTGAAGTTGAATTGCTCCAAAACTGTGTTTTCCTTTTGAATGCAGGTCATGAAACGACCACCAATTTGATTGGAAATGCTTTGATCAGTTTGCTAGAACATCCCTCGCAGCATGCTCAATTGAGGTCTGACCTCTTAAGCGCACAAGCAAGCGCGCAAGCCAGTACACTGCCCAGCTTTTCACCCAACTCATTGCCCAGCGCCCAAGAAAGTTCGCAAACAGAGCAAACCAAACACATTCTCAATGTGGCCATCGATGAATTTTTGAGATTTGAAGCGTCCAATCAACTGAGCAATCGGCGGGCTGTGAAAGCAACGCAATTAGGTGGCGTCAATTTGCCCGAAGGTGCACTGGTCACTTTGTGCATAGGCGCCGCCAACCGCGATCCCCTGCAATTTAACGATCCCGAAAAACTTGATCTTAGGCGTCTGCCCAATAAACATCTCTCGTTTGGATTTGGTGTGCATCAATGTGCAGGCTTGAGTCTGGCCAGACTTGAAGGTAGGATTGCCATCGGTCGGTTTTTGAATCGGTTTCCAAACTACGCACTCAGCGAATTGCCAACCAGAGGCGGCAGAGCCAGATTCAGGGGCTTTTTAAAAGCCCCCTTCCAGACCAACGCACATTGACTCGTTCTTTTTAAGAGGCCGCATGAACACCACCGAAGAATTGAAGCTTGCGCCCGACGCAAGCACTTTCACAAGCTTTGAAACCTTCTATCCTTTTTACTTGAACGAACACAGCAACACCACTTGCCGTCGCCTTCACTTTCTTGGATCGACACTGTCCTTGCTTTGCTTCGCCATGCTCGTGATCTCGGCCAAACCGCAATACTTTTTGTACGGTTTGCTGTGCGGCTATGGCTGCGCTTGGATCGGCCACTTTGGCTTTGAAAAAAACAAACCCGCCAGCTTCAAACGCCCTCTTTACAGTTTCATGGGCGATTGGGTCATGTACAAAGACATGTGGACTGGCAAGATCAAGTTTTAATCACATCGGCCAGCTTGAGGCTGGTCAACTGGGTTTTTTGCCAGAGCAACTCGGTGGCCTCCGAAGTTTGCAAGCAAAGTTTTTGCACCAGGGGGTCTAGCTGTGTGGTTGAGATGTCCACCAGCAACACCCACTGACTTTCAAGCTTGTTGTCGGACTGCTCCAAGCGCCCCACCCACCTGAGTTCTTGCAATGCATCCAAGACAAGCTGAGCATGGCGCTGTTCAATGTGAAGTTCATCGGCCATCTGCGACATTCGAAGGCCTTGCGGCGAGCTGGCCCGTGAGGTCGATAAGCATTGCAAAATCTCTAAGGCCAACCTGAATGACCACCCAGGGCCATCCGCTTGCCGTTTAGCCTGTCGGCCAATTTCGGGCAAGCTGGCCGTCACCACGGCACCCAACAACACCACCACCCATGCCACATAAATCCACACCAATAAAATAGGCACAGCAGAAAACGCACCATAAATGGCCGAGTACGAGGGCATTTGCGCCAAATAGACAGCCAATATTTTCTTGGCCAACTCCAAGCCCAGAGCAACTGCAAAGCCCCCCGTCAAAGCATGACGCCAATCCACGTGCGTGTTGGGCAAGTAATAGTACAAGCCAGTGACACAGGCAACCAACAAACAAAACTCAACCAAGTCCAGCAAAGATCGAACAGAAAAAGGCAGCCAATCGCCCAAGCCAGAAAGATAACCCGTGAACAAATAAGATGAAATGGCCAAACTACCGCCCAACAAGAGGGGGCCCAGCGTGATGCCAGCCCAGTAAAGCAGAACACGTTGGGCCAAGGGGCGTTGACGGGTAACCCGCCAAATTTGACCCAAGGTCCGATCGATGGTCACGAGCAAGGCCACCGAGGCCACCACAACGGCAATCAAGCCGACCAAGCCAAGCTGACTGGCCTTGCGAGAAAACTGCGTCAAAGACCCCAATACCTGACGGGAAATGCTTTCTGGAATCAAGCTGTCGATCAGCCAGCGTTGCAATTGGTCTTGGACTTTTGAAAAGATTGGAAAGGCCGTAAAAATGGCCAAAAGCAAGGTAAAAAGGGGAACCAAGGCTAAAACGGTGGTGAAAGTCAGGGAACTGGCTGTCGTTCCAAGTCGAACTTCACGAAAACGACGCCACAGGGTGAGCAACATTTGCCGCCACGGAAACAGCAAGATTTCGTTCAAAGTGACGCGGAGGGTTTCAATCGGCTTCATGACCGGTATGATGCCATCGCCATGAACGACTCAACACCTCACACCCCATTTTTGACCCCAAAGACCATAGAAATAACGCGCTGGGTTGCTGTTGTCAGCCTTTTGGCACTTATTCTGGTTGGTCTTTTATGGGAACTGTGGCTGGCGCCCTTGCGCGAAGGTGGCTCTTGGTGGGCCATCAAAGTTCTCCCCTTGTGCTGGCCGTTGGCCGGTTTGTTGAAAAATCGGATGTACACCTACCGCTGGGTGAGCCTCATGATTTGGCTTTATTTCACCGAAGGTGTGGTGCGTGCTTGGGGCGACAAGGGTTGGTCGGCTGGGCTGGCACTGACCGAAACAATTTTGTGTGTCATTTTATTTGCGGCATGTGCATTGCACGTGCGTTGGCGCTTTCAGATGGCACGCGAAGGTGTCAGCCTCAATGAAGCTGAAGAAACAAAAACGTCTCACTGAAATATCCCTATGAGTGCTTTGTTGGAAAATCTCCGCCGGATTTGTGGCGATTCAAACGTCCTCACCCACGACGATCCGCAAACCGATCTCAGCGCTTGGGAGCGTGATTGGCGCAAGCGCTCACATGGCAGAGCATTGGCCGTTGTCAGACCCGCCAACGTGCAAGAGGTCGCCGCTGTTGTGAAGGCCTGCGCCAACACCTTCACCAGCATTGTTCCCCAAGGCGGCAACACCGGACTGGTGGTTGGCTCTGTGCCCGATGCTTCTGGCCAGCAAGTGGTTTTGAGCTTGCAGAGAATGAACAAAATTCGCTCTTTAGATGCCGCCAATCTGACCGTGGTGGCTGAAGCTGGCTGTATTTTGCAAACGGTGCAAGAGCATGTTGACAAGGCAGGCTATCTTTTTCCTCTCAGCTTGGCGGCAGAGGGCAGCTGTACCCTGGGCGGTAATTTGGGCACCAACGCTGGCGGCACCCAAGTGGTTCGTTTTGGTAACACGCGTGAGCTGTGTTTAGGCTTGGAAGTGGTCACAGCCAAAGGCGACATATGGCACGGCTTGTCTGGCTTGCGCAAAGACAATACTGGCTACGACTTGCGCAATCTCATGATTGGCAGCGAAGGTACATTGGGCATCATCACTGCGGCTTGCATGAAACTTTATCCGCAACCCGCAGCGCAGCTTACTGCATGGGCGGCTGTCCCGAGCATGGATGCTGCCGTGTCGCTCTTGGGCATGGCGCACGAGCGATTGGGGGCAGGCCTCACTGGCTTTGAAGTGATGGGTCAGTTTGCGCTGGGCTTGGTTGACAAACACCACCCCCATCTGCGGGTTCCTTTGTACAAAGAAACACCCTGGTGCGTCTTGCTCGAAAACTCTGACCACGAGTCTGAGTTGCATGCACGTGAGGGCTTTGAAGCCCTGATGGAAACCGCCATGGAAAATGGTTGGGTCACCGATGCGGTGGTGGCTGAAAATTTGTCTCAAGCCAAAGTGCTGTGGCAAATTCGCGAAACCATTCCTTTGGCACAAGCCGATGAAGGCTTGAACATCAAGCACGACATCAGCATTCCCGTTTCGCTCATTCCACAATTTGTAGCCGAAACCGATGCATTGCTGCAAACCAAAATACCGGGCATTCGCTTGGTCAATTTTGGTCATCTGGGCGATGGCAATTTGCACTACAACGTGCAAGCACCGCAAGGTGCCGATGGTGCGGCCTTTTTGCACGACCATGAAGACGAGGTCAACACCTGGGTGTTTGACCAAGTCAAAGCCTTCAATGGGTCGATCAGTGCGGAACATGGGGTGGGCAGCCTCAAAGCCGACAAACTCACGCACTACAAAGATCCCACCGCCTTGGCCATGATGAAGGCCATCAAACTGGCCTTGGATCCTCAGAACATCATGAACCCTGGCAGAGTGATTAAAATTTAGGGATCAGTCCCACTTATCTCCGAACCGTTCACCTCCGAAGCCTTCAATTCACTCATTTTGAACAGCCCATGACCACACGCCCCATTCGCTCTCAGTACGAAGACTTCATGCGCCATGTGAACGACCACGGCGTTTTCAAGGCCGACCGCACAGGCACTGGCACCACCAGTGTGTTTGGCCATCAAATGCGCTTTGATTTGAACGAAGGCTTTCCGCTGGTCACCACCAAAAAAGTTCATCTGCGCTCCATCATTCAAGAGCTCTTGTGGTTTCTCACCGGCTCCAGCAACAACAACTGGCTGCGTGAACGCGGCGTCACCATTTGGGATGAATGGGCGCGCGAGGATGGCGACCTTGGCCCGGTCTATGGCGTGCAATGGCGCAGTTGGCCCACACCTGATGGTGGCCACATCGATCAAATTGAAGACGTGATTCGCACACTCAAAACCAATCCTGATTCACGCCGCATCATTGTGAGTGCATGGAACGTGGCAGAACTTTCCAAGATGGCGTTGATGCCTTGCCATGCATTCTTTCAGTTTTATGTGGCACCGCCCTTGGTGGAAGGTGGCAAAGGCCAACTCAGTTGTCAGCTTTACCAGCGAAGCGCAGATATTTTCTTGGGCGTGCCCTTCAACATTGCAAGTTACGCCTTGCTCACTCACATGATGGCGCAACAATGCGATTTAGAGGTAGGCGATTTCATTTGGACAGGTGGTGACTGTCACATTTACAGCAACCACAAAGAGCAAGTTGCCCTGCAACTCAGCAGAGCGCCGTTAGCTTATCCAACTCTGAACATCAAACGCAAACCAGCTTCTATCTTTGAATACGAATTCGAAGACTTTGAAGTTCTGGACTATCAGTGCCACGCAGCCATCAAGGCGCCGGTAGCGGTCTGATGAAGCTCAAGCTCATCTACGCGCGAGCTGCCAACGGTGTCATTGGTCTGAACAATCAAATGCCCTGGCATCTGCCTGAAGACTTGGCGCACTTTAAGCGCACCACCTTGGGCAGCCCCGTCTTGATGGGCCGGAAAACTTGGGAATCTATTCCTGCCAAATTCAGACCGCTGCCTGGCAGGGCCAATTTGGTTTTGACGCGACAAAAAGATTGGCACGCAGAAGGCGCTCATGTGGTTCATTCGCTCGAAGAGGGTTTAACTGTGGCCTTGGCACATTGCCCAGAAGGCAAAGACCTTTGGATCATGGGCGGCGCAGACATCTACGCCCAAGCAGCACCCCTTGCGAACGAAGCTGAGGTGACTGAAATTGAGCAAGATTTTGAAGGCGATGCCTACGCGCCTATGTTGGATGCGTCATGGCTTGAAACTGCGCGTCAGTCTCACACAGCAGCTTCGGGTTTGAGATTCAGTTTTGTCACTTACCAACGCATTGTTTGAAAGCCTGAAAGTCAATCAACCACCATGAAACTTGCCACTTGGAATGTGAACTCACTCACCGTGCGACTGCCACAGGTCATCGACTGGTTGAAAGCGCAAGAAGCTCTTGGTCCTAAGCAGGCCATCGATGTCTTGGCCTTGCAAGAATTGAAGATGACCGATGACAAATTTCCACATGCTGCTTTCACTGAAGCGGGGTATCACTCGCAATGGTTTGGACAAAAAACTTACAACGGTGTGGCACTCATTTCTCGCACCGAAGGCAAGCAGGTCATCAAAAACATTCCTGGGTTTGAAGACGATATGTCGCGCGTGCTTGCGGCCACATTTGGTGATGTGCGTGTCATAGGCGGCTACTTTCCAAATGGCCAAGCCCCAGACAGTGACAAGTTCGTTTACAAAATGCGCTGGCTTACGGCATTGCATCAGTGGGTCAAGCAAGAAATGGCCACCTACCCTAAGCTGGTATTGATGGGCGACTACAACATCACCTTCGATGACCTCGACGTTTGGGACCCTGTGGGTTTGGCAGGCACCATTCACTGCACACCTGAAGAGCGGGAGCATCTGAACAGCCTGATTCAATTGGGTTTGCACGACAGTTTCAGGCTGTTCGAGCAAGCTGAAAAAAGCTTCAGCTGGTGGGACTACCGTGACTTCGGATTTAAGCGAAACCGCGGCATGCGCATCGATCACATTTTGATCACAGACGCACTGAAAGCTTGTGCCACTGGCTGCGTGATCGACAAAGTGCCGCGCAAAAACGAACGGCCCAGCGATCACACACCCGTGGTTCTCAGCTTAAGTTAAGCCTTGTGGGCGGCCATGGCCTTGCCCACTTCCAGACTGCCCTGTCCAGACCCAGATCCTGGCACCAACTCGCCTTGGCGGTCTTTGACTTGAGCCATCGCGGCCAACAATTGCTCTGGCGTGTCATCAGACATCCCCAAATGCACGCCTTGTGTGAGGGTGATGTGGGCCACTTCAAAACTGCCTGCGCCTGCGCACAGGATGGTTCTGTTGGGCGCATCTTCACACGCCATGACCAACATGGCGGGCACGACCGCTTGGGGCTCTAGGGCTTTCAAGACCGCCTCGGGCATGAGGCCCTCGGTCATGCGAGTGGCTGCAGTGGGCGCCAATGAATTGACGCGAATATTGTATTTTTCGCCCTCAATGGAAAGCGTTTGCATCATGCCCGCCAGTGCCATTTTGGCAGCGCCATAGTTGGCTTGACCAAAGTTACCGTACAGACCACTGGAAGAAGTGGTCATGACAATTCGGCCATAGTTTTGAGCCTGCATGATGGGCCACACGGCTTTGGTGCAATGAACGGCGCCCATCACGTGAACTTCCATGACCAAGCGAAAATCTGAAATTTCCATTTTGGAAAAACTTTTATCGCGCAAAATACCGGCGTTGTTCACCAAAATATCGACACGGCCCCACTTGTCCATGGCTTGTTTAACCATGGCCTGCACCGCTTCATAGTCGGTCACAGAGGCACCGTTTGCAATGGCCTCGCCACCCGCTTTGATAATTTCATCCACCACGGCCTGCGCTGCGCTGACAGAGCCACCCTCACCGTGAACATTGCCCCCGAGGTCATTCACCAGCACTTTAGCGCCCCGCTTGGCCAGCGCCAGCGCATGCTGCTTGCCCAATCCGCCGCCTGCACCTGTGACAATGGCGACACGTCCTTGAAAATCGATGCTCATTTTGTTTCCTCAATCTGATAGCCTTGTGATGTTACTCAATTTAAGCCCCTATGCAAATTACCTCTCACATCGTTGACACGCCGCCGCGCGATGCAGCCACCGTTTTGATGCTGCGGGAGGGCTCGTCAGGTTTGGAAGTTTTGTTGCTCAAGCGCCATACAGACTCCAAGGACTTGGGTGGGGCATTTGTTTTTCCGGGTGGCAAGCGCGATGAAACCGACGCCAGTCCTAGCGCCTTAGCAAGCCTCGATCTGGCCCTCTCAGATCTGCATGCTCAATTGGGTGAGCCCGACCTCACACCCGAGCATGCTGGCAGTTTGTTTGTGGCAGCCTTGCGCGAAGCGCAAGAAGAATGTGGCCTCCACATCAGCTGCACCGACTTGAAACCATGGTCGCGATGGATCACGCCGCGCATGCCCTCCATGATGTCCAAACGTTTCGACACGCGTTTCTTTTTGGCAAGAGCACCCGCCGCGCAAACTGCCGTTCAGGACAATCATGAGACCACTGAAATTTTGTGGGCTACCCCGCGGCAAGCGCTCATGCAGTATTGGGACGGAAGCATCTTGTTGGCGCCGCCTCAAATCATGAGCCTGTCGCACCTGAGCCTCTTTCAGGGTGTCGACCATGCGCTTGAAGATGCAGCGCAGCGCAGGCCGCCTGTCATTCAACCAGAGCCCTTCGATATGGATGGCATGCGGGTCATTTGCTACCCCGGTGATCCCAAACACCCCCTACAGCAACGGGCGCTGCCAGGGCCATCAAGGCTGCATTTCAGAAACAAGCGCTTTGAGCCTGAGGGAGGTTTAAATGCCCTTCTTCATGGAAAGCTTTAAAGCATGACAGCACATCGTTTTTTGTCGATGGACAAAGCCCTGGGCTATGTGGGAGATGCTCAGAGCGCACACCAATTGTTAGCAACCCTCTATAGCACCTTGCTCTCAGATGACCCTGTCATTGCCAACGCCATCCACACTCGCAACTTCGAAGTCTTGCAAAAGGTTTGGCACCAATTGAAGGGTTTTGCACCCGTGTTTTGCCAAGATTCATTGGTGTCTGACATCAAGGTCACTGAAAAATTGTGCCTCCACATTCAATCAGACCAAGAGCAAGCTGCCGCTCTATTAGCAAGCGAACTTTTACACGCTAACTTGAAAGTGCTTCAAGCTGAGGCTTCTGCTCAAATTTTGCAAGCGGCTGCGACAACCAAGCCGCCAACACCGTAGGGTCTTGAACCAGCCTAAGTCCGTCAAATGCTTGCTGAGCTTCAGGGTAATGACGCCGCAAGTAATTGAGCCATTGCTTAAGTCGGCCAGCACGATGGCGCGGTGCAACGTGCATGCTCATTCGCGTCCAAAATACACTGAGCAAGGGCCACAACTGCGGCCAAGAAAATTTCTGTGGCATGTCAGCGAATGTCATGCCTTGCGCTTGGGCATCATGAAATTTAATTTCCAATGCAAGCCCAGGATTGTTCACCATGCCCCGACCAATCATGATGTCGTTGCAACCCGTGACTTCTCGGCAACGAACAGCATCTGCCACAGACCATATTTCACCATTGGCCACCATGGGCAATTTCACGCACTGGCGCACATCGGCAATGCGGTCCCAGTAAGCGGGGGGTCGGTAGCCATGCGCCTTGGTTCTGGCATGAACTACCAATTGATCTGCACCTGCAGCCTCAATGGCCTGTGCGCAATCCTCAGCCCTCGAGTCGTCGTTGAATCCCAAACGCATCTTGGCTGACACTGGCACATTGGCGGGCACTGCTTTTCGAACTGCCGCCACAATTTGACCAATCAATTCGGGCTCATCTAGCAACACGGCCCCGCCTCGATGGCGATTGACTGTTTTGGCTGGACAACCAAAATTCAAATCTATTCCCGCTGGATTTAACCAGGCCAAACGCGCAGCATTGGCCGCCAAAATGTGGGGGTCAGAGCCTAACAATTGCGTCCTCACGGGTACACCTGCGTGTGTTTGGCTTTGGTTCAACAACTCTGGCACCACCCGGTAGAAAGCTCTTTTTGGGAGCACGGCATCTGTCACCCGAATAAATTCGGACACACACAAGTCAATGCCGCCCACGCGGGTGAGCGTGTCTCTGAGGCTGTGGTCCAACAGCCCTTCCATGGGGGCAAGCAAAATTTTCATGTTCGAAAATTTTTAAGCCAAAGAACGCTTCATCCGAACTTCTTCAACCTTCACGCTGCCCATGGGCACTGTGCGCGCCGTGTTCATTTCGCGTTTAAAACCCGCCAACTCGTGAAAGCGCACGGTTCGATCGTTCAACAAAGGCACCCAAATGGTCACGTCGGT